>Ga0364874_10038_pt1 | contig 66323 bp, 70 predicted proteins | sample ExccelAu500001D4_2_FD_206922 | JGI IMG/M metagenome (GOLD analysis project Ga0364874, IMG submission 206922) | Enriched cells from Trout Bog Lake Hypolimnion, Wisconsin, USA - BchlTB.Aug07.5000.01.D4 | ecosystem: Environmental > Aquatic > Freshwater > Lake > Hypolimnion/Profundal zone | place... | reverse complement strand
GATTGCTGAGTAGACAGATAAGCTTGATGGTAAGGCTGTTATTTCCCTTAGAGAAAGGGGTGAATCCGTATTAGAAAAATTTAGCAAGTTAAAGAAAAAGTAAAAGAAATTATTATCAATTAAAGCACCAGTAATAGTGAAAATAACTCCAGCGAGGATGATGCAGAGTAAAAAGTCGCTATTCTTTTTTTGCACTAAAAACATTAGAGTGAGAATCACAAAGTAAGGCTTAATATTAATAAGCATAGCTATTAATATCGTTCTAACTAAAGTGCTTGTATTCTGACTTACAGCAAAGGCAAGCAAAAAAAATGCAAGGATAATTGTATTACCTCGCTCAATTGCAAAAAGCATTGGGGCACTTAATACAAAAGATATAAATAAAAGCGTTCTTTCTAGTCTAGAAAAAACCTTCCAAGACTTCTGCGTCAATACAAGGAAAGTAAAAAACAAAATAAAGCATAAAAGTGTGACCTCAAGAAGATGACCTTCGACTCGTAATTCAAAGGCATCAACAGGTCTCAGATCTCCTATAAAAAAAAATTTTAATGCGTATAGGAATATGAAAACAAGAGGGGGGTAAACTGATAACCATTCATTATACTTACCCTCATCATCTGACCAATACATGGGATGAAAAAGATCCATAAAAGTGTCAGATTTAACATAGAAAAATGGGGAAGAGAGATAACCATTATCTATATAGAAAAAAACGTGTGATATGAAGGAATTTATTTGAGCTAAAGTAAAGCCAACTAAAATGTAAGTAAATATTTGTCTACTTGAAATTATATTTAAAACTTTGCTCATCCAAAAATAGCTCTGTTCCATACAAGGGTTTTCTTTATAGAGCTCTCAAGATCTACCAGTTGCTCAAGACCCAACTCTTCTTGAGAGCGCTTGGTTGAAGCTACATATCTAGATGGTAAAGTTTTAATTTTCATAGGTTGCTGCACAATAACTTTTTTATTAACCCCAGACACTTCGAGTACTTTCTCAGCTATTTCCTTTAATGAAGCTCCTCGATCTGAGCCAACGTTGTATGGTCTGTTTGACTGACCACGAGACATAATTACAAATAACCATACAATAGCATCAGCAATATATAGGTTTGCTCTTAAAGGAGTGCCATCTCCCTTTATAACAATATCTTCGTCATCCAATGCGTTCTTAATAAAATTTCCAATTGCAAAATGTATATCAAGTGGCATATACGGACCAACGACTGATGAAATTCGAGCAATCTTATGTTGAAAATAATTATTTTTTGTATAGATAACACCTAATAGTTCGGAGATTCGCTTAGCTTCACCGTATGCAGACCAGGGATCAGTAACATCAGGCGCCCCTTTAAAATCCTCATCTAAATTATTGAGCTCGGGAGGCTGAGTCCCATAAACCGCACAAGAACTCAATTGTAATAATGTTGTTGCCCCGCATTGAACGGTAAAATCTAAAACCCTTCTCACCCCGTCGACAATAACGTCTATCATCTCGAGTGGCGACTCTGTATTTAATTTCGCACTTGCCGATGTAGCCGCATGGATGACATGGGTGAACTTCTCATGTGGGAATTCGAATGTTCTAACATCCCCTCTAACAAATTTAATTAAAGGATTGTTTGATAGATGAGGTGATTTTTTATTAATTTCCAAAGGGTTTCTACATAAAACCGTAACCGAAATATTACAATCCAAATGCTGATTTGCCCATGCAATAGATTCAAGGAACCAAATACCAATAAAACCAGTACCCCCAGTAATAAATAATTTTGCATCTTTAAGATCCTGAAATACATCCGCTGCATTTCGGATAATATAATCCAAGTCTTCTGATAAATGGTTGACAGTCATATGCCCAGCTTATTTAAAAAAATACTAAACTTAATCTAAATCTTTAAGCATGGCAGGATCAAACTCGATAAGAGGATAATCGGATTCTAACTTATTCACTAGGTCAGCATTAGCAATTAAGTGTCGCCCCCAAGTAACAAGATCTAAATATCCATCATCAACCTCTTTTTGAGCCTGTAATTTTGTCAATGATGCCCCCCCAATGATTAAACCAGACCAATCATTTCTAATTTTACGAATAACTCGACCAGAAGTCTGGTAATAATCAGCTCTTGCACAACTGACATCTAAGAAATGTAGATTAAATTTATCTAACTCGGGAATAAGAAAACGTAGCATTTCATCTAGATCAGGCCAATCATAAATACCACCCATATCACGTGATGGTGAAATACGAACGGAAACTTTATTAGCTGGAATGAATTCAAGTACACTTTTAATTAATTCGATAGCAAATCGACAACGATTTTCTATCGAGCCACCATAGTTATCAGTTCTGTCATTAATTCTTGAATCAAAGAATTGATCTGCCAAATAACCATGCCCTAAATGCAACTGAACACCGTCAAAACCTACTGAAAGAGCATTTTTCGCAGCAACTATATATTGATTATAAACCTCCACCATTTCATCAGCACCCAATACCCTTGGCACTCCGAATGGTTTATTATTTTGACGGTTAATCCCATCCGCAGCCTTATTTGTAGAGCTCACAGGAGGAATTCCACCGGTATAATCACTATGTGATATACGACCGCAATGCCAAAGCTGGCAGATTATTTTGGAACCTGAAGCATGGATCGAATTTATAACAGGCACCCAACTTTGAGCCTGTTCTAATGTGGCGATGTGTGGAACAGAGTTATATCCATCAGCTGATGGATGAATAACTATCCCCTCCGTAATAATAAGACCGATTCCATTTTCGGCTCTTTTGGCATAATAACGTTGGATTAAATCGGTTGCACAATGATTTTTATCTGCAAAAGACCTGGTCATTGCAGACATTACAAATCTATTCTTTAGTTTTCCAAATTGAGTTAACTCAACTTCATGAAATATATTTTTCATACTTAAAATCACTCTCTATATTGATCGAAATATTTATTCGATAGGTATTCGCGAAGCGACTCTTTCCAAGGTCTTTGAAAATTCAAGCCTTCCAATTCGAGACGTTTATTGTTCATAATGGCCTTAGACGGACGTTTACCAGGCTCGTTAGCCGAAAAAACGTGGGATGAAACTTTGTTTATTTTTATAAATTTATCAAATCCAAGAGTATCAGCTATTTCACAAGCTAGTTCGTAGAAGCTAGCATGCCCATCACAAGCCATAACATAAACACCAGATTTATCAGCCTCACACAACAATAATGTATTGGAGGCTAAATCATTAGTGTAAGTTGGCTGCCAAACCCTATCGCCAACATCATAAGAGGGCTCACCTTCTTTAATAGCTTTCTGTATTTTAGGTATTATTACCCCAACGAAATTTTTGTCTTTTTCTTCACCCCCAAAAAATCCACCCATTCTTACAATCAAACTTTGTGATAATTTTGTTATTAAATTTTCAGCCTCTAATTTTAGAGTCGCATAATATGTTTGAGGATTGGGTAATGTTGTTTCATCTATTGGGCTAACTGCTCCGTCATATATCAAAAATGATTGTGGATAAATAACTTTCGAATTGGAGATTTTAGCCAACTCTACAACCGTCTCAGTGCCTGAAACAATTATTTCTCTTGCCAAAGACATATTTTCATTACAACCTTCAACGCTAACAAGCGCAGCACAATGAATAATAAGAGATTCACCATCTGACAACCATTTAGCAATCTCATCAACACGAGATTTATCTCTTACATCCCAGTCATCTTTGGATAAAGCAAGTACATCATAAGTTGTTGACAGTTTTTTTATCTCATTTTGGAATGCTCTCCCAAGCATACCGTCTGCACCAGTGATTAAAAATTTTTTATTCGCTTTCATTAAGCTAAGACCTCAAAACTAAATTAAAAATTAATACGCTCTTTTTCAACCACGATTGGTCTATTTTTAACGTAGGAGTGTATTGAACCAACATACTCACCAATAATTCCAATGAATAGCAAAATAAGGCCAAACATGAAAAACATTCCAATTACTATTGGAGCAATACCTAGTGGCAAACTATCCCAATAAAGTAATTTTAATAAAAGATATACGGTGGCCACTATCAGGCTCATACCGCCAATAGCAAATCCAAGAAGTGATGCAATCCTAATCGGCACATTAGAGTGACTTATAACACCTAAAACTGCTATATCAAATAGACTGTAAAAATTAGTTTTTGATATTCCTCGTAATCGACGGGGTTGATCAAATGGAATTAGTTTTATTTCAAAACCAAGCTCACATATCAACCCTCTTAAAAAAGGATAGGGGTCATTCACACTTCTAACAATATCTAAAACAGACTTATCATACAAACCAAAACCATTGACATCTTTTGTCAAAGTAATATCAGAAATGTTGTCAATCAGCTTGTAATATTGATTTCTGAAAAAGTTAACAATTCTATTAGAGTTCTTATCGATAGGTTTTGACGCCATTACTACTTTATACCCCTCCTCCCACGCCTTAATAAAAACGGGGATTAACTCTGGAGGATCTTGCAAATCGGATGCTAAGTATATCGTTGCAGAACCTGTTGACTGAATTATGCCCCAATATGGGGAACGAATATGTCCATAATTTCTGTTGTTAACTATAATTTTTACTCTACTATCCTCAAGCGCTATTGACCTTAACTTGCTTACCGTCTTATCGCTTGATGCATTATCTATAAAGATGAATTCAAAAGTATAATTTGGATATAAGGCAAATACTTCAGTTACACGCCTGTAAAGTTCGTCTACGTTATCTTCTTCGTTATAACAAGGTGTAACTACGCTTAATAATTTATGCGACATTATCACTCCGCACTCTCACAGATTTAAAAGTAAAGTATTTGTGCCCAAAAAATGAAATGACAAAAGCCATAACCATTGAAATAGCTTGGGATATATATATGTTTAACATCAGGTTATCTAGAGAAATCCAAAGAGCCACTATAGAAATGATTGCGCCAAACCCATAAACAACAAAACTTCTTAGATATTCAAAGAACCAATGACCCCTTGTGTTAAATACAAAAAATTTATATGTAAAAAAGGAGAATGTAATTGTTATGCAATTTATTAAACAGCCAATAAAAATAATATGCAAATGAGTAGACAGCAACAAATAGAATGCAACTCCGAATAAATATCCAAAGAAAGCATTTAAAAAACCGACTAACAAGTATTTTATTTTTTGATTTAGCATATATCTTGATCAGAAAGAAGCTTCCAGCGACTTTCAAGCATATCTATTCTTTTATTATCTTCCTCAGTTATCAGTCGATAATACTCTCGCTTATTAAGCAACCAGAGTAATTCAAAATGAACCGCCAAAAGTAAACCGTCACTGATGTTTTTCAACTTGACTGAATTAGCATCAAAGATCACTTTTCTTGTCTCATATCTAGTAAGATAAGTGGCTTGAATATCTTGCAATGATGGTAAGGTATCCAAAGAAACAGCCCCACCAACCACATAGTCTAATCCGTTATTCTTAGCTATAACACCAGCACTTTTGCAATAATCTGTCATCGCTTGAGTGTTTATCCCATCCCGTCCCCAACCTAGGGATCCTGAGAAATCAACTCGTCCAAACACAATACCGTTTACACCAAATTCAGACGAAGCGAGTTTTGCCATTTCAGCTAGATTATTGTAAGAACTAATAGTCTCAACGTTAAATAAAAAATCGGTTTCCTTCTGTTCGTAATCGCTATAAATTTTATTTTTTGCTTCGATAAACTTAGACAATGCATAGGGCGTCTCAACCATAGGAGCAATGACATATTCAACACCAATCTGCTTACTTTCCATCAAGTCCCGTATCGCCTCGCACCCACCAATTTTTAGCCCCACTTTTAAATCAGCTCTTCTAGCAATCTCAATCAACCTAAGCAATTCATCAGTTCTAGTTCCCTCAGCCTCAAACTCGGCTTTTACTGACAAGGCACCATATTCAGATTTCAATACCCTCAAAATCTCGGTCATTTTCTTTTCTTTTGGATTCATAGTTGACTCTTTATACTAAAAGGTTAATAAGTTCAGAATGTTTTTTAATCTTTCCTGATACAAGATCCAGCTTAACTCCATCGTCGTAGCCACCCTCATAAAATATAAAAGGGACCCCAACACTATTAGCTAACGTCTGATCTACAAGACTATCCCCCACATAAATCATGTCCTTAAATTCGACACCATAATAATCTTTACAAAAAATTAGATTAGATGGATGTGGTTTTTTATATGGGAGATCTCCGCCAGCGTTTATACAATCAAAATATTTAATTAAATTAGTTTCGGCCAAAACTTTATCAACCAACTTGCGCGGCTTATTAGTGCAAATCGCCAGAAATATATCCATACTTTTCAAAGAATTTAGGCAATAAAAAACATCTTCATATATTGAATTAAGAGGAGTGGGAAGATTTAAATATCTATCTCTAAACTCCAATAAGTAGTCTGTTACTACATCATCAGTTATATCAAGGGCGTTCTTAATTAAGTCCTCGCCACCTAAACTGATCCAGGGATAGAAAGATTCATTAGTTAACTTCTTCTTACCAAGTTCTGATCGAATATCATTTAAAATTTCAGAAACAATTGCAGCACTATCTATTAATGTGCCATCTAAGTCGAAAACAACTACCCGGTTTGACTTCATAATAATTACTGAATAATATTGTTAGCCCAGTCATCACGCTCTAAAAATGGAGACATGTCATCAAGTGACGGCGACACTATAGTCCCATCTTCTAATTTCCTTGAGCCTAATTTTGGAGAAAATGGCTGATCTGGATCAACAAAAACCTCAATCAATGCACATCGATCACTATTGAGGAGAGCGTGAACTCCCTCGCTATTCCACTCATCTAATGTACTAACCTTGATTGAATCTATCGACATAGCTTCTGCAATCTTCACAAAGTCAGGGAAAGTTACGCCATCGCCAGGCCCGCTTCCAAAAACATTGTCAGAGAAGTGAGTTTGTTGAGACTGTCTAATAGAAGAGTATCCATTGTTGTTCAAAACAATTACTTTGATAGGTAGCTTATAACCAACCATTGTTTGCAACTCCTGAATATTCATCATCAAGCTTCCATCACCAGCAAGGCAAATAATCTTTTTGTTACCGATCGCTATAGATGCTCCAATGGCTGCAGGAAGATCATAACCCATTGAAGCACTTCCGGAATTAGTAAAGAATCTCTGACCTTGGGTAAGCTTCGCCGCTTGAAAACCAATTACACATGCTGAGCCATTACCTGCAACAACAATATCTGTTTTAAGCAGGCATTTAAAAAGCTCATCTATAAAAACATATGGATTTATACTCTTTGTTTCACTGTAATATTCAGGAAGGACAGTGGGATATTTCGCAACTCGCTCTCTACACCACTCAAGATATTGAGAATGATTTTTATTCGGTGATTTCCCATAAGTTTGCTTGAGTAAAGCAGGTATGAAAACCCTCAAATCTGCATTAATCTTTTTATCAAAACTAAGCGTTGGTTTATCAAGCTCAGCTTGATCAATATCAACCATAATCTTCCATGCGCGCTCAGCAAAACTCTTCCAGTTATAACTTATTTGACGAATATTCAACCTACTACCCAACACTAAAAGTAAATCAGCATTCTGAACAGCAAAATTTCCGGCTCTGTCTCCCACTGAGCCTGGTTTACCAGCGTAAAATGGGCTATCGTTAGTCAATAAGTCATGTGCGTTCCATCCTGTAACCACAGGAATTTTTAAGTTATCCACTAACTTCAAAAAATCATCATACATACCTGATATCCGAATACCTGCACCAACAAAAAGGACAGGTCTTTTAGCCGCATCTAGCTTGAGCAGTATTTCCTGAATATCGCTATCTTGAACTTGAATTAGGTTGCTACTCAACTCAAGCTTTGTATTCTCAGTTATATCAGGATCAGACGACAATTCATGCAAGTCCCCATCAAATCCATGCAACTCTGTGGGATCAACTAGAGCGCCTTGCACATCAATAGGAACATCAACCCAAACAGGCCCAGGCCTTCCATATGTCGCCAAGAAAACCGCTTTATCCATCACCTCTTTAACCCTCAACGGATCCTGAAGAACGGTAGCGTATTTAACGATCGGTCTTACCATAGAAACGATGTCAACCTCTTGGTCACCTAACTGACGGAGAGGGATTGGATAGTTACGAAGGTATGTCTCACGCTTAACCTGCCCAGAAACGACGAGCATCCCAAGTGAGTCAACGTAAGCGCCATAGACTCCGTTGAGGGCGTTAATCCCACCAGGGCCAGTTGTCACATTAAGCACCGCCAAACGATTAGTTACACGGTAATAGCTCTCTGCAGCAATCGCAGCCCCCTGTTCATGATGGAAACATACTGGCGTTAATTCAGGATGCCGACCAAAAGCATCATTGAGGTGCATGGCACCGCCACCCGTCACAAGAAAAACGTGTTTAGCTCCAGCATCAACACATCGCTGTGCAATATAGTCTGCAACACGAATTTTATTTGTCATCATTAGAAATTCACACCAAGGTAAGACTCAATCTTATCAACCGTAAAATCAAGCATCTCTCTTGTAAGACCCGGATAGACCCCAATCCAGAAGCTGTCATTCATTACAATATCTGTGTTTGTTAGCTCACCACTTACTCTGTAATTTCTACCCTTCATGTAAGGCTGACGAGTTAGATTGCCCGCGAATAGGAGGCGCGTGCCGATCTTGTGCTGGTCCAGGTACTCAAGCATATCGACACGGCGGATATTTGCCTCGGGCTTGATCGTGATCAAGAATCCAAACCATGACGGATCACTGTTCTCAGTAGCCTCAGGTAGGATCAGAAACTCTTCACACGACTTCAGGCGGTCGCTGAGATACTTAAAGTTATCCTTACGTGCCTGCACAAAACTATCTAGCTTATCTAGCTGCGCCAAACCGCATGCGGCCTGCATATCCGTAATCTTCAGATTATAGCCTGCGTGTGAGTAGGTGTACTTGTGGTCGTAGCCCTCGGGGAGGTCGCCCAACTGCCAACAGAAACGCTTGCCGCAGGTGTTGTCCTTACCGCCCGGGCAATAGCAGTCACGGCCCCAGTCGCGGAATGACTCGATGATCATCTTGAGCTTCGAGTTATTCGTGAATACGGCACCGCCCTCGCCCATCGTGATGTGGTGCGCAGGATAGAAGCTCAACGTACCGATGTCCCCGAAGGTACCAGTAAACTGTCCGTTGTATCGTGAACCAAGCGCGTCACAGTTGTCCTCAATCAGCCAAAGGTTGTGCTTTTTGCAGATATCCATCACTGCCTTGATGTTAAAAGGATTACCAAGTGAGTGAGCAAGCATCACAGCTTTTGTTTTCGGGGTGATTGCTGCCTCGATCTTGGTCACGTCGATGTTGTGGGTCGTCATTTCAATATCAACGAACACGGGCACCGCACCAAACTGTAGGATCGGATTCACAGTTGTTGGGAAGCCTGCCGCAACGCCAATCACTTCATCACCCGGCTTAATTGCACGGTCACCAAGCTTGTCAGAAGTGAGTGCAGAAAAAGCCAATAAATTTGCAGAGGAGCCAGAGTTGGTTGTGAGTAGGTAACGTACACCAAGGTAGTTAGCTAGCTTTTTCTCAAAAGCTTCATTGAAGCGACCCGTCGTGAGCCAGCCGTCAAGTGATGCCTCAACCATGGCCTTGAGTTCATCCCCATCCAGCACCTTACCAGACGGCGGGATCACGGTTGAGCTTGGCTCAAAGGCCTTTGGTGTGTATTTAATAGCCGCGTACTCTTCAACGAGGGCTGAGATCTGACTACGAATTTGTTCTGACTTATCCAATGTGATTTTTCCTATTTAATCTTAAAAACTTAAACTTTTAATGTACTTGCCTGGTACTGCCCAATCTCAGCTAGCGCATAAACCCTCATGTCCTTACCAGTCAGGTGTGCCTTATGCCATGCACAAATTCTTTTGATCGTCTCCGTCGCATCCCAGCGTGGCTGCCAGCCGAGCTGCATCCTCGCCTTACTACAGTCGAGCTTCAAGAAGTGCGCCTCGTGAAGGTTGGCCGCAGACTCATCTACCTTAAAGCCTGAGCCTTTACCCCAGTTGGTCACGAGCTCGTTAATGATCCACCCAACAGACTTCGCATCGGCATCACTTGGACCAAAGTTCCATGCCTCAGCAAATTGATTGCCATGGGTATAAAGCTTTTCAGCCAAGACCAGGTAACCACTCAGTGGCTCGAGCACATGCTGCCAAGGTCGTATTGCATTAGGGCTTCTGATCACCACCGTCTCACCAGCGACAATCGCACGAATAAAATCTGGAATAAGCCTGTCGCCCGCCCAGTCGCCGCCGCCAATCACATTACCAGCCCGCGCCGACGCAACCGCAACGCCGTGCTCGCCATAGTGTTCCGGGTTAAAGAAAGAAGACCGGTAGGCTGCGGTCACGAGCTCCGCACAGCCCTTGCTATTGCTATAGGGATCGTAACCACCCATCGCCTCGTCCTCGCGGTACCCCCAAACCCACTCACGGTTCTCGTAGCACTTGTCGCTGGTGACGCTCACCACCGCCTTAACACTCTTAGTGTGGCGAACCGACTCAAGCAGGTGCACGGAGCCCATGACGTTGGTCGCATAGGTCTCAACAGGGTTCGCATATGAATAGCGAACGAGTGGCTGGGCCGCCATGTGGATAACGATTTCCGGATTCGCATACTGCATCGTTTTTTGTAAAAGATTTAGATCAAGGACGTCGCCAATGATCGACCGCATTCCTGCTGCCACATTGGCGGCTTCGAAGAGACTAGGATTTGTTGGGGGCTTAAGCGCGTAACCCGTCACCTCAGCACCCATCGACTGTAGCCATAGCGACAGCCAACTCCCCTTGAAGCCGGTGTGGCCCGTCAGAAATACACGCTTACCCCTCCAGAAGGCTGGGTTCATGCCCACACCTTCCAAGGCGCCACGCCAGAGGCCCAGAGCTCTTCCAGGTGTGTCTTATCTCGCAGCGTATCCATCGGCTGCCAGAAACCCTCGTGCCTGAAGACAGAGAGATCACCGCCAGTTGCCAAGGTCTCGAGCGGGCGCTGCTCCCAAGTGGTCTTATCACCCTCAATTAAATGTAATACCTCAGGAGAAAGCACAAAGAAGCCACCGTTAATCATCACGCCGTCACCCTTTGGTTTTTCTTTGAAACCAACCACCTTTTCACCCTGGATATCCAAAGCACCAAAGCGGCCAGGTGGGAGTGTGGCGGTCACGGTAGCCTTGCCGCCATGTTTTTTGTGAAACGCCAAGAGCTCGGTGATGTTCACATCGCTGACCCCGTCGCCGTAGGTCATACAAAAAGCTTCCTCGTCCTTGATGTAGGGCGCCACACGCTTTAAACGGCCGCCTGTCATGGTCTCGTCGCCGGTGTCGACCAGCGTCACGCGCCAGGGCTCGGCCTTGCCGTGGTGGACCTGCATGGAGTTGTTTGACATATCAAACGTCACGTCCGACATGTGCAGGAAGTAGTTGGCGAAGTACTCCTTTATGACGTAGCCCTTGTAGCCGCAGCAGATGACGAAGTCATTGACGCCGTGGTGGGAGTACATCTTCATGATGTGCCAGAGTATAGGACGGCCACCGATCTCGATCATCGGCTTAGGCTTGAGGTGCGTTTCCTCAGAGATGCGGGTGCCAAGGCCACCCGCCAAGATAACTGCCTTCATAAAACTTACCATCATAAAATTCAGTCAGGGCCATTATAAATCTATAGACCCGCCAAATCTTTGACGCCCCTTAATTATTGTGACGATTATATTTATATTTTATTGCAGTAATATTTCAGGCGCACGCTAATACCACCTAGCGGAATATTAAAACTAATATTAATTTTAGTAATCATTATAGATTAAAAGTGCGATCAAATCAAAGGAAAATACCCTGCAAACAGGCTAAAAGGCTAAAAGGCTGAAATATATAGCATCCAGCTCCAGCTACAGCTCTTAATCGTCATAAGCATATCATGGGGAGATCACGCCAATAAATAAGCGATGGTTATATAAATATAACCATCGACAAAAAGTGTCATGCCATTAAAATTAACGATAGATCTTGGAGAACTTTGACCCCTCGAGCGAGAGGTTCCCCATCAGACCCTTGCTCGAGAAGATGACGGCAATGACGGGGTCCTTAAAGGTCTCGGTGTCAACCCCCTTACCTACTCCGTTATCGATCACGGCGATACTGCCATCGATCCCGGCCGCCCAGCCATCGTGCAGGCGGAAGTTCTCGAGCGCGTCCTTGTCCATAAAGAGGATCACCTCGCTGCGTGACTGCGCACCGAGCTGCAAACCAAACGAGATGGCGGCGGTTGAGTAGTAGTCCACCGTCTTCCCAGCGACCTGAAGCGCACCCTCACCGTAGTCACCGCCCACCAAGAAGCCAGCCTTGATGATGCTCGGGAACACTAAAACTCCTACAGCCTTAGATGCCAGTTCCTTGTTGCCGGGACTCAAGTTATAGAAGGCCGTCAGCGCAAACTGGACGTCAGCATCGATCTCGGTCTTGGATGCCGCTTGGACGATATTGGATGTCAATAAAACAAACAAAAACATTGCACTAAAAATTTTACTTAATCTCATTTATTAATATCCTTAAACGTTAAGCATCTCAGAAAATAACACCCCATCTTGATCCTTTGATGACAACCTTGGCGCCTCATTAAGCGGCCACTTGATGCCAAGCGTCGGGTCGTCCCAGCGGATGCATTGCTCATGGGTTGGCGCATAATAATCCGTGGTCTTGTACAAGAACTCAGCTGTGTCAGATAAGACCAAGAAGCCGTGTGCCAGACCCTCAGGAATCCAAAGCTGTTTTTTGTTCTCAGCCGACAGGATCTCGCCAACCCAACTACCAAACGTTGGAGAGTCTTGTCTGATGTCCACCGCCACATCAAACACCTCACCCTGCGTCACACGAACGAGCTTCCCCTGGGGGTTAGGGTCCTGAAAGTGAAGCCCTCTTAGAACGCCCCTAGCTGATTTTGAATGGTTGTCCTGAACGAACTTCACCTCACGCCCAATCACCGCCTCAAACCTCGCCTGATTGAAGCTCTCGAAGAAGAATCCGCGGTCGTCCCCAAACACCTGGGGCTCAATCAAATAAACATCACGAATGGCGAGTGGCGTTGCCTTCATTAAAAGATCTTTTCTTTTAGGATATTCTGCAGGTACTGGCCGTAGCCGTTCTTGGCGAGCGGCGCGGCAAGCTTAGTCAACTGCTCGGCACTGACCCACTTCTGGCGAAAGGCGATCTCCTCGGGGCAGGCGACCTTCAAGCCCTGACGGTTCTCGATGGTGGCTATAAACTGCCCCGCCTCGAGCAATGACTCGTGCGTCCCAGTATCGAGCCATGCGTATCCTCGACCCATGATCTCGACATCCAGCTTACCCTGCTCTAAGTAAACACGGTTGAGGTCGGTGATCTCAAGCTCACCGCGCTTCGATGGCTTGAGGCCTTTTGCAATCTCAACAACGTTTGAATCATAAAAATAGAGCCCCGTCACCGCATAATTTGACTTAGGCTGAGTGGGTTTTTCTTCAAGGCTCACTGCCTTGTTTTCTTGATCAAATTCGACCACACCATAGCGTTCAGGGTCCTGCACGTGGTAGGCAAACACCGACGCACCCTCTTCTTTGGCTCTTGCGTTAGCCAGCAGGTGGTGGAAGTCGTGACCGTAAAAGATGTTGTCACCAAGTACTAGTGCAGAGAGGTCATTGCCAATAAATTTCTCACCAATTAGGAAGGCCTGTGCGAGACCGTCGGGGCTCGCCTGGACCTCGTAGGAAATATTAAGGCCCCACTGGCTTCCATCTCCCAATAGCTGCGCAAATCGCGGCGTATCCTGCGGCGTGGAAATCACCAAGATATCACGGATACCCGCGAGCATTAGGGTCGAGAGCGGGTAGTAGATCATCGGCTTATCAAATACTGGGAGGAGCTGCTTAGAAACCGCCAGCGTTGCAGGATAGAGCCTTGTGCCAGAACCCCCAGCGAGGATAATCCCCTTACGATTTTTATGACTCGGCATTGCTCTTTGCCTTTACTAGTTCCTGAATCACCTTCTCCACCTCATCCTGCCACTTGTGTAAGCTGACGGAGAACACCGTGCTCACCTTAGTGGTATCAAGTCTAGAATTAGCTGGCCTTGGTGCCGGCATTGGGTACTCCTTACTCGAGATCGGCTTGATGTCCTTGGGATTGATCTTAACTGCCATGCCATGCTTGATCGCCTTCTCGACAACAACCTGCGCGTAACCGTGCCAGCTTGTCTCACCGCGGGCAGCGATATTATATGTCCCATACTTACGGTAGGACCCTGGCTCGCCTAGCTCCGTCACGATCTGTGCGACGGAGTCTGCAAGTAATCTAGCTGAGGTAGGCGCGCCAAACTGGTCCGAGACCACGCTGAGCTTATCTCGCTCAGAGGCAAGCTTAAGCATGGTCTTCAAGAAGTTAACGCCGTGGCTGCCAAACACCCAGCTCGTACGAATGATGATGTGCTTAGCTGCCATCTTGCGAACTGCCTCCTCACCCATCCACTTGGTCTTGCCGTACACAGACCTTGGATTAGCCTCGTCGTCCTCAGTGTAGGGTCCCTCCTTCTTGCCGTCGAACACGTAGTCGGTAGAGAAGTGGATGATCGGGATGTTATGCCTGGCAGCGTAACGAGCCAGCAACTTAGGCGCCTGCGCGTTAACCGCGTGCGCGATAGTAGGCTGAGACTCTGCCTTATCGACCTCGGTATAGGCCGCGGGATTGATAATGATGTCAGGCTTAACCCGGTCAAGCATTGCATCGATCGCTGCAGACTGCGCGAGATCACACTCCTTCACGTCAACGCCAACCACCTGCCCCAGCGGAGCGAGGCTGCGCATCAGCTCAAAGCCAACCTGGCCGTTCTTACCCGTCACAAGAATTTTCATAGACTTCTCGTTTCTATTCTTGATTTGCTATTTAGAAAACACAATTCCATTGTCGGAAAGATTGGCTGCGTACATCTCATTTAATTTTTCACTAAATTTTTTCTTGGTAACCATCACACCCAATGATGGGATAAATAGATGGTTAAAGTGAGGTTCAATTAACTCAATAAATTCATCTGGCGAGACGGCAGAAACGTTTCTTAAATGATCTGGAATAAACTCTATAATTAAATGCTTAGCTGAATCCAGAAGCCTGGACATTCCCTTCAGCGCAAAGTACTCAGATCCCTCAATATCCATCAAAATGAGATCTACGGAATTGTTAATCACTTCATCAAGCGCCCTTAACTTGACCTTAACCACCTCAGGGCTATCATAGAAATAATTAATTTTTCTGATGGATGGCATCCTCTTAGAGCCACCAGAGTTTGCAGTATTTAATAGAAACTCTATCTCACCACTGTTCTCACCTGCGGCCAACTCGTGTAACTCAAGATTTTCGCAGCCATTTAGAAGCTTATTATAATGAAGGAGCTTAAAGGTAGACGGATTCGCCTCGACAGCAATAACCTTAGATACTAACTTTGAGACGGGGATAGCTATAGCACCTACATGTGTCCCAACAAAAAGCACCTTCCCCTGAGCCCCCACCAAGTCAACAATTCTTTTCACCTCATCAAGGCCATATTCGCCAGACTTTAATAGCGCCCGACCAACCGACATGTCCTTAGGTTCTATGGCAAAGGTGCCTTGAGTCGTGCTCACAATGAAAGCGGATACATTTTTAGGCAAGAGACTGCCCCTCAATTTAGACTTTAAGGACTTAGTCTTGAAGCTCAAGTGGCTCTTAATTTTTTTAATAATATTCAATTAGTTAACACAGTTCTGTTATTTATCTGCACGTGAGTTCGTTTAACAATATGACTCACCCAATCCTGATGCTCAAGATACCATGCTACAGTCTTACGAATGCCCGTCTCAAAAGTTTCCTGTGGTTTCCAACCAAGCTCACGCTCAATCTTACTCGCATCTATCGCGTAGCGCCTGTCGTGTCCGGGCCTATCCTTCACAAAGGTGATTTGGGTTTTATAGCTTACCCCATCTAGACGAGGTTTGAGTTTATCCAAGATATCACAGAGTATATTCACCACCTCGAGATTTGCCTTCTCGTTCCAGCCACCCACATTGTAAGTCTCACCACACTTGCCATCCTCAAGCACTCGACGAATCGCACTACAGTGATCCTTCACAAAGAGCCAGTCCCTCACCTGCTGGCCATCACCGTAGATCGGTAAGGGCTTACCGGCCATCGCATTGAGAAGGCACAATGGGATCAATTTCTCTGGAAAATGATAGGGTCCATAATTGTTAGAGCAGTTAGTCGTTAAGACTGGCAGGCCGTAGGTGTGATGATAAGCGCGCACCAAGTGATCCGAGGCAGCCTTGGAAGCCGAATAAGGACTGTTAGGCGCATAAGCGGTGACTTCAGTAAAGGCAGGATCATTGGCGCCCAGCGTCCCATAAACCTCATCCGTCGAGACATGTAAAAAACGAAAGTCGGACTTGGCCTTTCCATCAAGCGCAGTCCAAAAAGTACGTACCGACTCAAGCAGGTGGAATGTTCCCATCACGTTGGTCTGGATAAAGTCCTCAGGGCCATGGATAGAGCGATCGACGTGGCTCTCTGCCGCAAAGTTAATGACCGCACGCGGTTTGTGCGCATTGAGAAGTTCTGTAACAAGACTACTGTCGCCGATATCGCCCTTTACAAAGACATGTCTTGGATCATTTTCAAGTGAAGATAGGTTCTCTAGGTTGCCGGCATAGGTCAATAGATCGAGATTAACAACAACCTCTGTCGATTGGGCAAGCCAGTCTAAAACAAAGTTAGATCCTATAAAGCCTGCCCCACCTGTGACTAGAATGGTCATTCTCAGGCCTTTTTAATATTCAAACCACCGACCAGAATAGCGATCAAGGTGCAGTAAAAACGCCCCTCGCCTGCATCTAGCAACAAGGAGTTAAATAACGAACCCATTGAGAACAGGAGAAATAAGCCCTGAATCATACAGCGATCATCAAAGGCTAATCGCGTGGATAAACGCCAAGCACTCCGCAAAAAATATAAGAAAAGAATTAACCCCACCAAGCCAATCTCAGCCCACATCAATAGGTACTGATTATGTGGGTTTGGCGTCACCTTGAGTCCAGGGTCAGACGCAACCTGCGCTTGGTAAGCCGCTGGAAAACCACCTGTACCAACACCAAATAAAGGGTGTTTCTTAATGATTTGGATTGAGTTTTGGTAGAAACCCATCCTTAATCCAGAGGATGAGTTGCGATCTTTAAGTTCCGCACTCACTGCTGCCAATCTTGACTGTTCAAACATGGGTACTGTTTTAAAAGCCACCATACCTAAAATACCCACAACCACAAGATACTTGATTGACTTAAATCCCAGATATTGCCAAATCGTTAATGCAATCAACGCAGCTAGAATAACCTGACCGGTTCTGCCATTCACCATCATCATGACATTAAAAATAGCAAGCAATGAGAGCGCTCCCCACACCCACTGATAGCTTCCACGTTTTTGAATCGTGCGATGGATCATGAGGAACGCCGCAAACGCCATAAAAATGTTGTGCGCAATACGATTGCGAGTGACGATGTATCCCATAGTTTCATCATGGAACGGGATAAGTCCCATGAATTTTCCATAGGAGATGAACAGAATAATCAAGCTAACAATCAAGAACGCATTGACTGCATGTCTCCTTTGAACAGGCGTCTGGATGATACTTGCGATCATCGGGATATAAAGTAACTTGTGATACTTCATATACATCGGCAGTTTTTCTGACCAAGGCACATGCGACCAAAAAAGACCTAGGGTCATGGCTAAAAATAACAATAGAGCAGCGATCACCACTGGGTTGTCTTTAATCGTCGAGTACTTGGTAGCGTACTCCCCAGAAAGTAGCCACATGAGTATCGTCAAAGCAATGACCACCGTAAAAACTGCTGTGCCTAGAAACAATGAGAACGTTAAAGCGTAAACCATGAAGGGCAGAACAGTTTGATTGATTTGATTCTGATAGACAGTCATTTTTGTAACTCGTAATAGTATTAGTTGAGATTTTACTTGGTAATTGAACGAATTGGTAATCAAGTTTAATGGTCACACGCTCATTCATTTCATCACACACCAGCTCGCAAATAGGCACGCTAATACCATGTCTAGGACATTAGTATTTGTTGTATTACACGTAATTAATGTGATACAATAAATACGGACTGTAAATAAAGGATTCTCTATCATGGCCGTATCAATCAGACTTGACCCAGAAATTGAACTAAGACTAGATCATCTTGCCGCCCAAACTGGCCGCGCTAAATCTTACTACTTGCGCGAGCTTATTGAGGGTGGACTGGACGACCTCGAGGACTTTTATTTGGCCGACGCCTCCATGGAGCGCGTTCGCAAGGGTCAAGAGAATATAGTCAGTAGCGCACAGGTGAGGAAAGAACTTGGCCTGGACCATTAACTACACCGAGTCAGCCCTACGCCAACTAAAAAAGTTAGATAAGTCGATCGCACTTCGCGTTGTCGACTTCATGGACCAGCGTGTCGCCACAGCGGACGATCCAAGGGCACTAGGTAAGAACTTGGTCGGCCCAAAGTTAGGTGACTACTGGCGCTATCGTGTCGGCGACATCAGAGTGATCTGCAACATACAAGACGGCAAGATGTGCGTGCTGGTCATCGAGATCGGCAACCGCCGTGAGGTTTATCGCTAGCCATTCAGCCTCAAGCAAGTGCTTTAGGTCCGCTAATACTATTTATCGTTCTCTTAATAATAGAGACTGTTACCCGACCAAGTTTTAGTGTATATTTAAATATACATTTAAATGAGGATAAAAAAATGGAAGTCTTATTGAGTTCACTCACCGCATCCCTCACTGAACTTCGTGAGCCTAACAAAGTAATCGCCAAAGCAGGCAACCAGCCCGTTGCTATCCTTAATCGTAACGAGGCGATTGGTTACTTTGTACCCAAGAGCGCAGTCTCTGAAATTGAGATTATCAGTGCATCAGACGCTCAAGTGGATGAGTTTATTAAGAATGAGTTAGGTCAAATAGATCACGTTCTTGAATACCTCAAAGACAAATAATCATGCAATACGTGATTATTGAAACGATGCAAGTCATCAAACTGCATGAACGGATTATTGGACCAAATGAACTTCAAGGCCTAGCTAAAGACAAGTCTTTAGAAGCTGTCATCGAGCGCGTACACAATCGCTTACAGTATGGATTCATCTCAGACGCTTTTGACTTAGCAGCATGCTATGCAACCTTTATTGCAAAAGGCCACTGCTTTAACGATGCGAATAAACGCACTGCGGCAACCGTGCTGTTTTTTTCACTCTCTCTCAACCATATTAAAATTAAGTTTTCTGATCTATCGCTTGGGGATTGGATCATTCATGTAGCAACCGATCAAAAAACTGAAGTAGAGTTAGCGGCCTGGCTCAGAACACAATATCAAGCATAAAAAGTGCGCGCTCATTTCACAATAAGAAAGATATAATTAAACATCACTATTATGATTGGGCTAGCCAGATGACACCAAACCACTTCACCAAACTCACGCAGCGCGGCCTAAGCATGGTCGGCCAGGTCGTACTGATTATCATTGCCATCGCCACCATATTTGCAGTTTTTCAGGAGATTACCCACATCTGGGAGGCCAAGGCGCTGACCGTGGGCGACCTGCTACTGATGTTCCTCTACCTTGAGGTCATGTCGATGCTAGGTCATTACCTTGGTTCCGGCAACCTACCTGTTCGCTACCCACTTTACATCGGCATCATCGCCCTAGCGCGTTTCTTAGTGCTTGAAATTAAAGAGCTTGATGCATTCCGCATGTGGGCGCTATCTGGTTCTATTCTCTTAATTGCCTTGGCAATTCTAATTGTGCGCTACGGTCACGTAAAATTCCCTTACACTGATCACTCTGATTAAAATAGCTAGGGCAAAGAAAAAGGCGACCAACTGGTCGCCTTTTTTGTTTTAAAAGTTACTTATCCCAGTAAACTTCTTAATATCCCTTAGTTGTCGCTTAGTTGGACGCCCCGCTCCTCTTTCACGCTTAGCGTGGTCCGCCTCCTTAGTCACAGCCGCATTATCTCTTTTAGCAGCGCTCTCAGGCGTCTCGTCATAGAGCAGAGCCGCCTCGGGCGCACCCCTACGCGTTACTGATAATGCTTTCACCACCACCTCCATATCCAGATCTTTACGGCGGATATAGATGACTTGTCCGACACGTACTTCCTTGGCGGGCTTCACGCGATCACCGTCCACATAAATCTTGCCCCCATCAATGGCATCAGTGGCTAGGCTTCGCGTCTTATAGAAACGTGCCGCCCACAGCCACTTATCTAGGCGGCATTTCCCATCAACAATATGATCTTGCGCCATATTCAATTTTAACGTGGTTGATTAAGCTGGATCGCACGGTTATGTTGCAAGGCCATGCGGAAGGTCTCGAGGTGGTGCTGTGCACGGCCAAGGACTGAATTATCTGCATAGCGTTCGCCCGAAAGCGTCCCCGCTGGGACGTCAGTGAGTAGTTCTATAGCTTCAAACACGTTGCTCACAGGATAGATATGGAATTGCCCCGCCTTCACCGCCTCAATCACCTCATCGTCTAGCAGTAAATGCGCCAGATTACGACTAGGAATTAACACGCCCTGCTTGCCATCAAGACCCATTGCCTTGCAGATGCGAAAATAACCTTCAATTTTCTCATTGAGGCCGCCGATGGCCATCACCTCACCATGCTGATTCATCGCCCCTGTCACAGCCAGACCCTGTTTAATCGGTACACCAGATAGGGCGGAAAGCAAAGCATAGAGTTCTGCACATGAAGCGGAATCACCTTCCACACCGTAGTACTCTTGTTCAAACACCAATGATGCCGTCAATGACAGTGGCGTAAGACTACTGAAGCTCGCTGATAACCAGCTGCGCAATATCATTAAACCTTTGTCATGATTAGGACCTGTCATAGACACTTCTCGATCAATATTGATCACTCCTTCAGCACCCGCATAACACCTTGCTGAAATTCGAACGGGTGATCCGAAGCTCATATCCCCCAAATCAATATGAGTAAGTCCGTTAATTTGCCCAACCTGCTCACCCGTCACATTGATCATGACTTCACCATCAATCATCGACTCACGCAATTGACGTTCTGGGCTATTATGACGCTTTCTACGGGCATCCAAGGCTGCTTGCACATCATAAGCTGTGACGAACTCCGAAGCTGCTGCATTGGCCATCACAACGCTTTCCAACATCAATCTTTCCAAAAGTGAGAACCGTGTCCCAATCCGGGTTTGATCATCAATGGTGCGCTGCATAAATCGAATAAGCTTTACCACTGCATCTGACCCAAAAGGCTTCAACGCATGCTGATGGCAGAATTTTGCAATTAAACCGGCAAGCGCCGCATAGGCTGCATGATCCGCTGGCATACTCTCCACAAAATCTACCTTTACTTGAAAGTAACGTGCAAACTCAGGGAGTTCATCTTGCAATGCATAATACTCCTCGCGCGTAGCAATCAACACCAACTTCACATTGGCCGCTAATGCCTCTGGTGCAAAATGAATTCCAGCATTTTGCCCAGGGGTGCCACTTGCCTCTTCAATTTGGATGGTGCCATTGCGCAGAAATCGATGAAGCTTCTCTAAAATTTGACTGCCGGATTGCTGATCTGCATTGATGTCTCGCAAATAAAGCATCAAAGTACCACCATGGGCTTTGAGAAGATTACCTGCACGAAGTCGCATGAAATCAGCAGTATTGCTAGCACTATCAGCACTTTCCAAACCACCAAAAAGTGAGCTAAATGACGGATCTTCATCAAAGATTACTGGAGACCCTGAATTTGCATCAGCACAATAAGCGGCGTTATCCACCATCACGTTGACACGGAAACGTCCCAAGAATCCTTCAAGCAACCCTTCATTATCGCTGCCTGCTGATTGATTAAAAATTTCGATGTTTTCGCAAACTTCGCGCATTAGCGCAGCAAGGTAAAGATCAAACTTAAAAAGCTCCGCCATTGCAAAAGGGCTCGCATCCCCCTTCACAATCACAATCAAACGCGCAAACTGTTCTGTAAAAAAGGCCTCTAGCGAATGTCTCAATTGTTTTGCGAGCTTGACCTCGACGCTCATTTTGCTATTACTCTCTTTAGCAGCATCTTTTTCAATAGAAGCTTGCTCTATTTTCCCCTCTTCTGTAGCGGCGGTCTGAGCAATCAATGCTGGGATGACTTTAACCATTTGACGAATGAATGCATCCATCTCAATTCTCAAGCGCGCACCATGTCCTGCATTAAGATAAAGCGGCAGTGGTTTTTCTGGCGTATCGAAGTGATAAAGCAAAACTAAATCATTAGGCTTTGGCCGCTTAGCAGAGGCTGCTTTGATGGCTTGCCAAGTTAACGACTTTCGGCCGCTTCCAGATTCACCAAGAACAAGCATATTAAAACCAGGTTCAAAGATGCTTAATCCAAAATTCGCCGCTTGCTCTGCATCTGCTTGCCCTACCCATCTAGAAACTTCAGCTAGATTAAGTGTAGATGTATTTGAAAATCCAAGCTCACTAGGTTGCAGAGGGATATTGAGTTGCGCTACTTTTAAAGAGTGTGACATGAGGTAATTTCTAATGGTTAATCTTATTTATTGCTGCCAACGGCTTTTCGATTGATTATCGGAGTCTTTAGCTTCTACCCAGCGTTCGCCTGTTGGCGTTTGTTCTTTTTTCCAAAACGGCGCTTCTGTCTTTAAGTAGTCCATCATGAACTCACATGCAGAAAAAGCATCCTTTCGGTGTGCCGAAGCCACCAAGACTAAAACAATCTGATCTAAGGGCTTTAACTCACCCACGCGATGAATAATCAACGCGTCTAAAACTGACCATCTAGCTTGCGCTTGCTCGATAATGCCAGCCAGTGACTTTTCAGTCATGCCGGGATAGTGCTCTAATGTCATCAATCCAACATGATCGCCATCATTAAAATCTCTGACCTGACCTACAAAAGAAACAACCGCGCCAATATTAGATTCAGACAGACGCATGGCATTCACTTCAGCCCCCACATCAAAGTCTTCAGTTTGGACACGCACGACCATGATATTGAATTAACCGCCTGTGACGGGCGGAAAGAAAGCCACTTCATCACCATTTTTAATGGCTGCGTCATTTTCAACCAACGCATGATTAATGGCTGCACGTATTGTTTGTTTGCCATTAAACAAATTAGCCCAAGCTTCACCGCGTTTAGCCAAGTGTGTTTTTAATTGCGCAATTGTTTGAACGCTCTCAGGCAACTCCATCTCTTCAGTCGAGTAATTCAGCGATTCTTTTAATCTTGCAAAATACAGCACGGTAATCAATTAATCAGCTCCCAACACATCGTTATCCACAATCTCATCAATAGGCAACGCTAAAGAAGCTACATCACCAGCAAGCTCTACGCGCTCAATTTGTGAAAATCGACGTGATATCTTTTGGCTAGTGGTTTGTACTTCCTGCGCATCTTCATGCGCCATACGAATGTGATCTGCAAGCTTCTTCATGCGGGTGTCAAAGCGGCCGAATTCTTTACCTAATTTACCCAACTCTTCTTTAATAATGTGAACCTGCTTGCGTGTTTCCACATCTTTAAGCACAGCACGTGCCGTATTGAGTACGGCCATCAAAGTGGTTGGAGAAACCACCCAAACGTTTTTTGTCATTGCATAATCCACAATATCACGATGATTCGCGTGGATTTCTGCAAATACAGCCTCAGCTGGAATAAACATCACCGCACCATCTGAAGTCACATCTGCAATAATGTACTTACTCGCAATATCATCCACATGCTTTTTAACATCAGCCTTGAACTGTCGTTGGGCGATGATTTTTTCAGCGTCGGTCACGCCGCTTTCGTACATACGATGATAATTTTCAAGCGGGAATTTTGAGTCTACCGCCACCGTACCCGTTGGCTCAGGCAAGAACAAGGCACAATCAACACGAGTACCATTCGGGAGGGAGTACTGCATCTCATAAGTGCCATTCGGCATCACATTACGCACCAAAGCCTCAAGCTGTACTTCGCCAAACGCACCGCGTGAGCGCTTATCCCCTAGCAATGCTTGCAAACTCACAACGTTCGTTGTGAGTCCATCAATCTTCTCTTGCGCCTTATCTATGGTCGCCAAGCGCTCCATCACTCGCACAAAAGTATCGTTTGTTTTCTTAAAGCCCTCATCTAAACGCTCAGTCACCTTACCGCTAATTTCTTCTAGGCGCGCATCGACAATCTTACTCAAGCTTTCAATACTCGCAGTCAATTGCATCGTTGCATGACGCATCGTAGCCTGAATCATCTCTTGCTCGGCCTTACCTTGCTCAGCTAATGTGGTATGAAGTTTCTCAATCACTGCTTCTCGCGTTTGGGCGAGACTAACGGTTTGCGCGGTTTGCAACGCTTGCATTGCTTCACGCGTTTGAGCTAATTCTTGCGCAACGGCTGTTCGAAGTCGCTCGCTAGACTCTTGAGATGAAGAACTGAGCCTATCCCCTAGCTTGTTTAATCCATCATTTAAATCGAGCAACATCGCTCGATGTTTATCTTCTAACTGAAGTAACAAAGCATTTTCTGCGTTCGGTTTATTTGCAGACTGTCGCAACAATACAACTAGCAATAAAAGTGCAGCAATCGAAATGATAAATGTAAGGGTTTCAAGCATAAGTGCAATTATACTTGATGCATCAATAGATGCTGAAGTATTGTAAAATAACAGCGATAAGAGTCACTATTAATAAAATATTTTGAGGATACCGTCGTGAACATTCAAAGCCACATCGTTGATTTGCCAACCCCAACAGGCGTTATGCGCACCTATGTGCACCGCCCAGCAGGCGAAGGCGCTTACCCTGCGATTTTGTTTTATTCAGAAATTTTCCAACAAACGGGCCCAATTGAACGCGCAGCACGCTTTATGGCTGGTCATGGTTATGCAGTCCTTGTGCCTGAAGTGTTTCATGAACTTAATCCGATTGGCACAGTGCTTGGTTATGATGACGCTGGGCGCGATAAAGGCAATGCAGATAAAGCAGCAAAAGACGTACAAGGTTATGACACAGATAACCAAGCCATGATTGAATTTGTGAAGAAACAAGCCTGGTGCACAGGTGACATCGGCGCAATGGGTTTCTGTATTGGTGGTCACTTGGCGTTCCGTGCAGCGCTCCAACCAGAAGTCAAATCAACCGCTTGCTTCTATGCTACAGACCTACACACACAGGTGATTCCAAACAAACCAGGTCAACACAGCATGGAAAACTTGGACAAAATCAAGGGTGAATTGCTCATGATTTGGGGCAAACAAGACCCGCATATCCCAGCAGCAGGTCGTGCAAAAGTGTATAGTGATTTAAACGCAACAGATCTTAAATTTACATGGCACGAATTCAACGGTCAACATGCTTTTATGCGTGATGAAGGTGACCGTTATGACCCGCAATTGGCAGCAACGGGCTATCAATTAGCCTTACAAATGTTTGGCAGAACATTGCGGTAACAAGGCACATTCAGCAACTCAAAGAAAGGAGCTTAGGCTCCTTTTTTTTGGCTAAACCAGCAAAAAAAGTAAAGCTAAATATTCTTAATCAGTGCATTTAGTGGTACTTTTTATAGTGCTAATATGAGTGCCAAATAAAGCATATTAATAATATAAGGAGTTTGTTATGGCACACGCTATTTTGACTAGTACTACCGCGAGCGTAACTGAGCTAAAGAAAGACCCGATGAATACTGTTGCGGCAGGCGAAGGTTTTCCCATTGCAATGTTAAAACAAAACTAGCTGAGCGTTTTGAAAATCCGACAATAGCGAGTGCAAAGCTACGCGATAGTAAAGATAGATACAAAATCAAGCTAAAGGAAGTCGGCTATAGTTTAGTTTATGAGGTCAATGACACTTCGGTGCTCGTTTTGGTTGTTTCGGTAGGCAAGCGCGACAAAAGTGCAGTTTATTTAGCCGCGAGCAAAAGACAAGGCCACCTCAAGTAAAACTTACAACATCTCGTATAGGGCTTCGCCATTTATTTAGAAGGTACGAAATGGTGTCTGCAACATTGCGGTTCGATAAATCCGATTGCGCACTGCGTGAGCTAAATGAATCCTAGAGGGTGCATGTAGTGATTTGAGGCGTGCTCGGCTTTCTAATGGCATCCCCCTATGTATTTAAGGACTATTTAACTTGATAACAATGCCAAGTCCGCTTTTAAGTCTTCCACATGCTCCAATCCTACAGCAATTCGCACTAAGCCGTCTGTAATGCCAGCAGCAGCACGTGCTTCCACTGTCACGCGACTATGCGTGGTGGTTGCAGGATGGGTAATGGTGCTTTTTGCATCGCCTAAGTTAGCGGTGATTGAAATCAACTTAGTTGAATCAATCAAAGCCCAGGCCGATTCTTGGGCTGTTTGACCTTGTTTGGGCTTCACTTCAAAACTCACAATGCCACCACCACTTAATTGCTGTTTCATTGCAAGCGCGTGTTGTGGATGGGATTGAAGCCCTGGATAAAAAACTCGCGCAACTTGCGGTTGTGCTTCTAACCAAGTGGCTAATGCCAACGCATTTTTAGCGTGCGCTTCCATACGCACAAATAAAGTCTCAAGGCCTTTTAAAAATACCCAAGCATTAAATGCACTCATGGTAACGCCTGCTGTTCGCAAGAAAGCATAGACTGGCTCCATAAGCACTTTAGCGCCTAATACTGCACCGCCCAAGCACCGACCTTGACCGTCAATATATTTAGTGGCTGAGTGAATGATGATATCAGCACCCAATTGCAATGGACGCTGAATCGCTGGCGTACAAAAACAATTATCCACCACTAATAACGCGCCAGCATCATGGGCGACTTTTGCCAATACAGAGATGTCTGCCACTTCAGTTAAGGGGTTCGATGGCGTTTCCACAAAAAATAATTTAGTCTTAGGCGTCATCGCGCCCTGCCATTCTTTAACGTCTGTAAGTGATACGAAAGTCACTTCCAAGCCCCAACGCTTAAGAATATTACTAAAGAGCTGAACACTCGTTCCAAAGATACTCCGAGAGGCCACAATATGGTCGCCTGAGTTACACAGCCCCATTACACAAGCCAATATTGCAGACATGCCACTTGAAGTCGCTACGCACTGCTCAGCCCCCTCTAAGGCTGCGAGCTTATCTTGAAACATAGTCACAGTTGGATTGGTAAAACGAGAGTAAATATTGCCTGGTTCCGTTCCACCAAAACGCGCGGCTGCTTGTGCAGCAGTTTTAAAACGAAAACTTGAATTTAAAAACAAAGCTTCTGAGTTTTCACCAAATTCGGTCATTTGATTACCAGCGCGAACGCCAAGCGTCTCAGGATGCCATGCACGTTCATCAAAATCATTCAAATCAATATTTGTTGCCATGTCATTACCTTTACTTACCTCGATCGAGGCATAAAAAAACCCGTTTTGCGATGAGGCTAAAACGGGTTTGCTTATATGAGCACTCGCTTTAGCTGAATTTATTTAGCGCCCGCAAGCTGAGCTATGCAATGAAGCAACTCAAATCAGCGCAGTGACATACTATCCCGCAAGTCTATCATCGTCAAGCAGGCGAAATAAGCATTTGTTAACTGATTTCTTCCTCATGCTCTTTGGTATTGACCAAGTTCAAGTCCATTTGAGTGATGGAGTTCGCTGGCTTTTTAACTTTTTCACCATCTCCACGCGCATTCTCAATCGCTGTCAAATAAGCTTCATTAATATCGCCAGTCACATAATGGCCATCGAAACATGAACAATCAAACACTTTGATTTTTGGATTACTTAATTGCACAGCAGAGACTAATGCATCTAGATCCTGATAAATGAGGGCATCAGCACCAATTTCCTTGCAAATCTGTTCATCCGTTCTACCTGTTGCAAGCAACTCATTACGTGTTGGCATATCAATACCATACACATTTGGGAACCGCACAGGGGGTGCCGCTGAAGCAAAGTAAACCTTATTAGCACCTGCATCTCGTGCCATCTGTACAATTTGTTGAGATGTTGTACCACGCACAATAGAGTCATCAACTAAAAGCACGTTCATACCTTTAAACTCCATCCCAATTGGGTTGAGCTTTTGACGAACGGATTTTTTACGTAAAGCTTGGCCTGGCATAATAAATGTCCGGCCAATATAGCGATTCTTAATAAAACCCTCTCGGTAAGTAACATTGAGAGCATTGGCCAATTGCAAAGCGCTTGGACGACTGGTGTCTGGAATTGGAATCACGACGTCAATCTTCAAGTCTTTCCATTCTCGCTTAATCTTTTCGGCAAGACTTTCACCCATGTGCAAGCGTGTTTGATAAACAGACACACCATCAATCAATGAGTCAGGACGTGCAAGGTATACATATTCGAATATGCACGGCGTTAATCTAGCATTTTCAGCACATTGACGTGAATAGAAATTACCGTCCATATCAATAAATACAGCTTCTCCAGGCTCAACGTCGCGCACTAGTTTAAAGCCAAGTACATCAAGTGCTACGCTTTCTGAAGCGACGATGTACTCAACACCCTTCTCAGTTTCAGCCTTACCAATCACTAAAGGACGAATACCATTAGGATCACGGAAAGCAAGCAAGCCAAAGTTAGCGACCATAGCAACAACTGCATACGCACCTTTCACACGCTTATGTACGCCAGTCACTGCATCAAAAATCACGTCTGAATTAAGCACTGCACTATGGGCTGTTTGCTCAATTTCATGGGCTAATACATTCAACAATACTTCCGAATCAGAACTGGTATTAATGTGTCGCAAATCCTGGCGAAACATTTCTTGTTTTAATTGTGGTGAGTTAGTCAGATTACCGTTATGACCAAGCACAATACCGAACGGAGAGTTCACATAAAAAGGCTGCGCTTCAGCTGCAGATGATGAGCCTGCTGTTGGATAGCGAACGTGAGCGATACCCGCATTACCTTGAAGACTTCGCATGTGGCGCGTTTGAAAAACATCCTGCACAAGCCCGTTATTTTTGTGCATATAAAAAGTATTGCCATCGCAGGTCACAATTCCTGCTGCATCTTGACCGCGATGCTGTAACACCAACAAACCATCGTAAAGCAATTGGTTAACTGGATTTTTACCGACAATACCGATAATTCCGCACATTGTTTATTTTGCCTTTGTAACTAAAAATCTATTTTTTCAGGACATTAGTAATATCTTACTTGATCATTCATTCTACAATGAGCAAGGTCGATATTTACTAATAAATTTATTATTCGTACTTTACACGGTCAGCGATCGGCTTGGGGATCCATGGCATCGCGCTAAAAACCATCGCTTCTAATGGCGCACTAAACATCGCATCTCGCCAAACACTTTCTTTAGGGAAATCAGTCAAGCCTCCTAAAAATACAAGCACCCCTACAATAATGAGGCCTCTGACCATCCCAAACACCGCCCCTAATCCACGATCTACAAAGCTTAAGCCCACTTTTTCAAAAATTTGAGCGAGCGCGATCGCGAGCAAACTACTCACAAGCAATGTCGCCAAGAATAAAATAATAAAAGCTGCAAGATAGTGCAATGTTTCTGTAGGAATGGCTTTGGGCAATAATGGCGAAAGCTCCAAGGTGTAAGTCTTCGCCACAAAAAATGCAGCAATCCATCCCACCAATGCTAGAACTTCACGCACTAAGCCACGCATAATACTAAAAAAAATAGATACGCCAATAATTGCAAGAACAACATAGTCAAAAATGGTCATTAGTTACCTACCACCATACCTGTTAAACCAAGAGATTTAATTTTTTCTAACGCAGCTTCTGCGTCATTTTTGGAAGAGAATGCACCAACTCGCAATCTTGTTTTTTTACCTTTAGTCGTATCAATTAAATCGGCGCGAGATTTCAAACCCTTATCTGTGAGTTTAGACTGCATTTGCTTTACATTATCAGGGTCTGAAAACACTCCAATTTGCACAAAGAAATTAGCCGTGACAGGAGGCTTATCTAGCTTTGGCTTATCTTGTTCTTTTCGCACAGGCTTTAATTCTTGAGCTGAAGCTGAAGCTGCATCTGCCGGTTTCACAACAACTTTTTCGCTCTGCACAACAGGCACAGAGGGCTCTAAAGATTTCACTTCAGGCACTTTCACATCAGAATCTGAGACTGGCAAAGAGGTTGTTGCTACTGGCGTAGTTTGAGGCCCGACTGTCTGGGCAACATCAGCTACTTTATTTGGCGTAGTTTCAGGCTTAGAATCTAACTGATTATCCTGACTTGGAATAGAAATAACAATATCTTCTTTAGGCGGTTGCGCAACCCTATCTTCAAGCAGCATAGGCAATATAACAATCATTAACAAAACAAGTGCAATCGCACCTACCAAACGCCTTCTGGCTCTTTTTTTAAACTGAATCTCCTGTTCACTTTGAGATTCTAAGTTATCTTGCGCCATTTTTATTTTTCCCATTTTTTAATGTTGCTGTTTGAAAGTACGCATCACTTCAGCTACCGTGAAAAATGACCCTAATATGATAATTCTATCATTTTCGTTAGCATCAATACAGGCTTGAGCATAGGCATCAGCAACCTCACTAAATAACTGAACGGAAGCGCGTGGTAGCTCTGAAAGCACCAGCGCTTTAATTTGTTGACCTTCAGCCCCTCTAGCATGAGATAGACCCGCTACAAACCATTGATCAACCTCAGTCGCGATGGCATTCACTACACCAGCGATGTCCTTATCGGCCAGCATCGCAAATACTGCAATTGTTTTACCAGATGTACGTGTTTTTTTTAGGTTAGAGGCTAAAGATTTTGCAGCATGCGGATTGTGCGCCACATCTAAAATCACATCAGGTTGATAGGAAAAGTATTGATAACGACCACGTAAGCACACGCTCAACAAGCCATTAGCAATAGCCTCCTCGTCAACACTCAAGGTGCTTTGCAATGAACGAATGGCGGTGATGACACAAGAGGCGTTGTAGAGTTGAAAATCCCCCATCAGTGCTGGCATAGGAATTTTATCTAACGAATGATCGTCACTTAAATAGCGCCAAGAATTTTCTTGCAAAACAAAACTAAAATCACGATTAATTAATTTAAGCGATGCGCCTACTTTTTTGGCATAGTCTATTAAGCTCTCTGGTGTATTCACTTCGCCACAAATCGCTGGAATATCTTTTCTAAAAATCCCCGCTTTTTCAACAGCAATCAGCTCACGCGTGCTGCCCAGAAAATCCATGTGGTCGAGATCAATACTCGTCACAATTGCACAATTCGGCTCAAATATATTGACTGCATCCAGCCTACCACCCAAACCAACCTCAAGAATGGCAACATCAACCTTTGCATTACAAAAGTGCCACATAGCAGCCAAAGTGCCGTACTCAAAATAAGTCAGTTGAATATCTTGCCTGGCTACCTCAACGGCTTGGAATGCTCGAATCAAATCTTCATCACTAATTTCAGCCGAGTCAACTCGAATGCGCTCACTGTAACGTAACAAATGTGGGGATGAGTAACTTCCAACATGATATCCAGCAGCACGGTAAATGTGCTCTAACATAGCACAAGTTGAACCCTTACCGTTTGTGCCAGCGACTGTGATAATTGGAAAGCTAATGTTTAAATTTAAGTTTTGCTTAACTTGATTAACTCGCACCAATCCCATTTCAATATCTTTGGGATGAAGTGCCTCAATGTAAGCAAGCCAATCGTTCAGGTTAGAATCAACGTTAATTGTTGAGGACAAATCAGGATGTTCAAGCAATTTATTGTGTATATCCGTGAATCGTCAATAAGGAACTATTTAATATTTAAGCCGCAACAGGTAATTTCATTAAATGAGCAATCAACACAGACAACTTATCACGCATCTGACGACGGTCAATAATCATATCAACTGCTCCATGATCAACTAAAAATTCTGCGCGTTGGAACCCATCTGGTAGAGTTTCACGAACTGTTTGCTCAATGACGCGCGGGCCTGCAAAGCCAATCAACGCTTGCGGCTCAGCCACAATAATATCACCAAGCATAGCAAAGCTTGCTGAAACACCGCCCATCGTTGGATCGGTGAGAACTGAAATATAAGGCAAACCAGCTTGGCTAAGCTTGGTTAACGCTGCACTGGTTTTAGCCATTTGCATCAATGAAAATAATCCTTCCTGCATACGCGCACCGCCACTAGCTGACACGCAAATAAATGCAGACTGACTATCAATCGCAGCCTGAACACCACGCACAAAGCGTTCCCCAACAACTGAACCCATGGAACCACCCATAAATTTAAACTCAAAGGAGGCAGCAACAACGGGCACTTGCTTAATGGTACCTTGCATCACAAGCAATGCATCCGTCTCACCTACTTCACTTTGAGATGCTTTAATACGCTCGGCATAACGTTTGGTATCTTTAAATTTAAGCGGGTCGATTGGTTGAACATCGGCACCAATCTCGACACGACCTTCTACGTCAAGCAACACATTCAATCGATCTCTAGCAGAGATACGATTGTGATAATTACATTGTGGACATACTTCCGCGTTCGCCTCTAAATCGGTACGATAAAGGACTGAATCGCACTTTGGGCATTTACTCCAAAGACCTTCTGGGACATTTTTTCTGTTTCTGCCAATTACTCGATTAATTTTTGGTGGCAATATCTTTTGTAACCAACTCATTGCTTATTCCTTTTCTCGTTAGACGAGTATTGATATCAATTATGCGTCAATTGCGGCACGAAGCTCAGCTGTTAGCGCCATTAGATTTGCAACAACGTTTCCTATTGTTGATTTTTCAACTTCTTGCACCATGCGACTTCCTACAACAACAGCATCAGCAATGTCTGCTACCGCTTTCGCCGTTTCAGCATCACGCACACCAAACCCCACACCGATAGGTAAGTTAGTTTGCGCGCGAATTGCAGCAACACGGTCAGCCACTTCAACGATATCAAGATTTTTAGAACCCGTAACACCCTTAAGTGAAACGTAGTAAACAAAGCCACTGGCTTGTTTCACAATGATATCCACACGCGATGCTTCTGTAGTTGGTGATAACAAGAACACAGGATCTATTTCACGCGCTTTAAGCATCGCATTAAATGCTGTTGATTCTTCAGGTGGGTAATCTACTGTCAACACACCGTCAATCCCAGCGTCTTTAGCAGCATCTGCGAACTTCTCTACACCCATTGCTTCAATTGGGTTGGCATAACCCATCAAAACAATTGGAGTCTTAGTGTCTTGCTCACGAAACTCTTTAACTAGAGAGAGTACTTTACGAAGCCCTACTTTATGAACCAAAGCACGCTCACTTGCGCGTTGAATCACAGGACCATCAGCCATTGGATCTGAAAAAGGAACTCCTAATTCAATGAGGTCAGCGCCAGCCTTAACCAAACCATGCAACATTTCTACTGTTTGGTCAGGGTCTGGATCACCTGCGGTAATAAATGGAATAAGGGCTTTTTTGCCAGATTGCTTGAGTGTTGCAAAGGTAGTTTGAATACGAGACATAAGATTAAAGAGTGATTCCAGAAAGTTGAGCAACGGTGTTCATGTCTTTATCACCACGACCTGAAAGATTAACCAAAATAATTTGATCTGGGGACATTGTTTTAGCAAGCTTTTCAGCGTACGCGAGTGCATGGCTAGATTCTAATGCAGGAATAATGCCTTCCGTGCGACATAAACTATGAAAAGCAGCCATCGCTTCATCATCGGTAATTGCCACATACTCGGCACGCTTAATGTCTTTCAACCACGCATGCTCTGGACCTACACCTGGATAATCTAAGCCTGCCGAGATTGAGTGTGTTTCGATGATTTGACCATCTTCATCTTGCATTAAGTACGTACGATTACCATGCAATACACCTACTGCACTATTCGCTGTTAAAGGTGCAGCATGCTTACCTGTTTCAAGACCATGACCAGCAGCTTCAACACCAATCAATTTCACACCTTCTTCATTGATATAGGGATAGAAAATACCCATCGCATTTGAACCGCCACCCACACAAGCAATCACGGCATCTGGCTGACGACCAACAATTTCGTCCATTTGAATTTTTGCCTCAACGCCGATCACCGCTTGAAAATCACGTACCATCATCGGATAAGGATGCGGTCCTGCTACAGTCCCAATAATGTAAAAAGTATTTTCAATATTGGTAACCCAATCGCGCATCGCTTCATTAAGCGCATCTTTAAGTGTTTTTGAACCACTTTCAACAGGTACCACAGTGGCACCCAATAACTTCATGCGATAAACATTAGGCGCTTGACGCTTGACGTCTTCAGAGCCCATATAAACAACGCATTCCAAACCCAAACGTGCTGCAATCGTTGCGGTTGCAACACCATGCTGTCCCGCACCGGTCTCAGCAATCACACGAGGCTTACCCATGCGTTTGGCTAACAACGCTTGACCCACAGTGTTATTCACCTTGTGAGCGCCAGTATGATTTAAGTCTTCACGTTTCAAATAAATTTGCGCGCCACCGACTTTGTCAGACCAACGCTTTGCATGGTAAATCGGGCTTGGGCGACCAACGAAATGTTTTAAATCATGAGCAAATTCAGCTAAGAATTCTGGATCATGACGGTACTTTTCGTACATCAAACGAAGTTCTTCGAGCGCCTCCACTAAAGTTTCAGCGACAAAAATACCGCCGTATGGACCAAAGTGACCACGTTCATCTGGCATATCATAAAGTTGCATTACTGACTCCTCGCATGAATGCAGCGATTTTGGCTGCATCCTTAATTCCTTTACTGGCTTCAACACCGCCACTCACATCGACCGCATAAGGTCTCACTTGTTCAATCGCCACTCCAACATTTTCAGCATTCAAACCACCCGCTAAAATTACTGGCAAAGGTAAACTTTGTGGAATCAATGACCAATCAAACACCAGACCTGTTCCGCCTGGTACGCCCTCAGCAAAAGCATCTAACAACAAGGCTTTTGCATCCGCATAATCAGCTGCATATTGTACCAAATTTGTACCACTTTTAACGCGAATCGCCTTCATATATGGCCGCGCATATTGGCGACATGCCGCAGGGGGCTCATCACCATGAAATTGCAATAAATCCAGATGCACAACTGATAGTATTTCTCGAACAAACGAAGGATCAGCATCGACAAATAAACCAACAACAGTCACAAATGCAGGGATTTTGGAAACAATTTCAGCAGCTTGCACCGCACTTACATTACGAGGGCTTTTTGGGTAGAAAACTAAACCAATAGCATCGACACCCTGCACAACTGCATCAAGTGCATCTTGGATGCGTGTAATGCCACAAATTTTTACTCGAGTTCGCACAAATTAAGACAATTTAATAAAAGATGATAGCGTAACCGAAAGGCGCAGAACTGTCACAGTTTAGTTAGCTGAGCGATGTAAAAAATTGAATGTATCGACGCGTTGGCGGCAATCCCCAATGCTCCTCGTAACCAACTCCTGTTAAATATAACCCATCAGCTGAAAAGGTTGGAGGAGATTGTGTACGGTCGCGTGCATTTAATAGGCTTTTAATATATTCAGGCTCAAAACTGCCCTTGCCTACATAGACCAATGCGCCTACCATATTTCTTACTTGATGATGCAAGAAAGCATTTCCAGAGAAATTAAATACAATAACATCACCATACTTTTCTACTTCTGATTGATAAAGTGTTCGTATAGGTGATTTAGCTTGGCATTCGGAGGCCCTAAATGCGCTAAAATCATGCTCTCCTATTAGATACTTTGCTCCCTCGGCCATTTTTTCCACATCAAGAGGCAAATGAAACCAACTCGCTTTACTCGCCATGACAGCAGGAGCGACTGCCGCGTTGTAAAGGACAAACTGATAATCACGACGCCTTGCTGAAAAACGTGCATGAAAGTCATCAGGCACAACCTGAGCCCAAAGTACACGAATATTGGGTGGCAAATTAGCATTTATGCCGCGCACCCAAGCGCTCAACGGGCGTTCTGTTGTTGTATCAAAATGAACCACTTGGCACAGTGCATGAACGCCTGTATCTGTGCGCCCAGCAGCAACAACCCCTACCTTATGCCCAGCCATATCAGACAAAGACTGCTCTAGCCGATTCTGTACTCCACAACCTTCAGGCTGAGTCTGCCAACCACAAAAGTGATGACCATCATATTCTAATCCTAGTGCAATTCTCATCAAGACCAGCCAATCAGAATTAAAAGCACTGCCACACATACACAATCAAACAAACCAATGGGAGGAACCTCTAGGCGAATCATTTCACATGCGGCACTCTCTTGCGTCTGACTCAAAAGCACATAAAAACGCTCAGTCCAGCTTAATGTCTTATCATGCAAATTAGACTGTTTTTTTACTTGATCCATATATTGCAAAGTGAGATAAAGCCTTGCTGTAAAACGCTCAGGCGAAATACCTAAAAAACTTAGCGGTTTTATCAACGCATAAATACCCGTCATTAAGTTTTCTCTTGTGGATGTAGCCATCAAAAGGGAAATGCTTGCAAGCACCAAACTGATTCTGGCTATTTGATAAAAGCCATCACGCAATCCCTCATAACTGGGCGCCATGTCAAATGGCCAATGATTAAGGTATTCACCTGGCGTTGTATAAGCATAAACAATTAACATAGAAAGAAAAAGCCAGCGCATACGTCGTATCATGGCCATAAAACGACTCACACGAAAATAAAACAGGGCTAATAAAAGCACAACAGCCAAAACCACAAGTGCTCGAAGTTTTGAATGCTGAATCAATATAGCCATTAATATAAATGCCATTATCTTAACAGCTGGATGTAAGCCATTTTGATTGAATAAAAAAGCCGGACTAAATCGCCCGGCTGATTTTGAATGAATTCTCATTAGACAAGACTATCAATGAGCGCTTGAGCACGCTCGCGTTGTTTTGGACCACCCTCTTTAAGCGCCTCCGTTAGCAGCTTTCGAGCACCTTTTTTATCGGCCATATCAATATAGGCAACTGCAAGCTCAAGCTTGGTCGCTACATCAGCAGACTCACCCTCCATCACTTGATGCAAAGACTTGGCAGGTGATGATTTTGGTTCTCTTTGTTGAGTCTTAATGTCCACTTTTAATAAGTTAGAAAAATCTCCGTTAAAAGCATCAGGAATAGGCGTAGCGATAACCTCTGAAACTTCCGACTTAGGCGTAGCCTCAAATCGCAAATCAATACCGGATAAATCCACTTCAAGCGCCTTAGGGACAGATTCAACTAGCGAATCAGACTCAATAAATTTAGGCACCTCAACATCGTCTTGAATAGCTTTAGCAACGCAGGTAGATACTGTAGTTAATTTTTCAGCCGAAATAACTGAGGGTTGATCGTTGACCGGACTCCCCAAAAGACGATGATTTATACCGATTTTTCTAACGCTTCTACGACGTAAGCAAATTGCAAGAACAAAAACGCAAATCAAACCAAGAATAACCAAATGCATCACACTAAACTTGATCGATAAAAATTTACTCTTTGCTATAGCATTCTCTTGTGCACTAGATAGAGCTTTATTTTTAACACCCAACAGATGCTTCATGTCAGAAATTTGCTTTTCTAATAAAGCCGATTTCTCATCTGTTTCTTTAATGACATTTTTCTTGGCAGCCAAATCATCTTCAAGATTCGCAAGCGATTGATCAGATCCATTTGGATTGGTACTAGACGACTGATTACCGTCAACTTTTGCGAGCTTAACAACATCGGCAGGTCCATCATTACTAGGCAAAGGCTGATCATTGGCGCTAGTAACGAGCTTACCGGCATTCTGATTGTTACCGCCATGATCGGAAGGTTCAACATATGTCACAACGTCTGCCAATTTCGATGAATAAGCCTGCCAATTTTTAACTTGAGCGCGAACTAATAGACTTGCATCATCTTTACTAATCTGACTTAACGTTTCTCTACTGGGCAAACGAATTATTTCACCAGCTTTGAGACGATTCATATCACCGTCGATAAATGCAGACGGATTAGACTTAAAAATACCAAGCAATACTTGATCTAAATTCACATCATTAATTTTAAGACGTATGGCAATAGCCGTTAATGAATCGCCTTTCACTGTTTTAATGACTTGACCATCTGAAAAATCTTTAGATTGAGCAAGTGCTTTTTGAGGGCTAGAGTTTTGGAGGTCGCTATTTTGATCATCGGCCCCAGAAAATTTCGTGCTAATCGAATTAGACGAATCTATCATCGGTTTTTGCAATAAGTCTTCAGTATTTAAAGGCAGGTCAAGCAACAACGTATACTCACGAGAAAACTGTCCATTGCCTCCACTGACCTGAACCAGCATATCCAAAAATGGATCTGTAACAATCTCACTTGATGTTAATTGAACAACAGCACTACCATTTGCTTTCTGAATCACATTGGCTTTGATATTTTGCTGAATAGCTGTTTTATTAATACCTTGCGCCTTATATTGCTCTTCCGATGCTAGCGTTGCTGTTAAGTTAACCAAATCCTCAGGGCTTGCGGACAACAACTCAATTTCAACATTAAGCGCTTCCCCCAATGCAGAGTAAACATTCAGCTTACCAAGCTCCATTGCTGAAGCAACCTGAGGCAGCAGCGAAATACAAAGCACTAAGACTAATTGTTTTATTATTTTTCTCGTGATAGCAATCATATAATTCAGTTCAACAGACTCAATATTTAGATAGTATTAAGACTTGACCAAAATGTCCAACATACGACGGAGTGGCTCTGCAGCACCCCATAATAATTGATCACCAACTGTAAAGGCTGACAAATACTCACCACCCATGCCCATTTTACGCAAACGACCTACTGGCGTAATCAGCGTACCAGTGACCGCAGCAGGTGTAAGTAATTTCATACTGGCTTCTCGCTCATTAGGAATGACTTTCGCCCATGGATTGGCATTCGCTAACATCTCATGAATTTCATCCAAAGGTACGTCTTTTGTAAGCTTAATTGTCAATGCTTGAGAGTGGCAACGCATTGCGCCAATGCGAACGCATAAACCATCAATCACGATAGGTTTAGCTTCTAATCCAAGTATTTTATTGGTCTCAGCCCCACCCTTCCACTCTTCTTTACTTTGACCATTCCCCAAGTCTTTATCAATCCAAGGAATTAAGCTTCCAGCTAATGGCGCACCAAAATGTGCGGTTGGAAAATTGTCATCACGCAAAGTCGCTGCAACCGTGCGATCAATATCTAAAATGGCTGAAGTTGGATCAGTGAGTAAGCTCTCAACAGCTTGCTTTGTAGCACCCATTTGCTTAAGCAATTCACGCATATTTTGTGCGCCAGCCCCTGATGCAGCTTGATAGGTCATGGATGTCGCCCATTGAACCAAGTTCTCTTTGAATAAACCATTCAAAGCCATCAACATTAATGAAACAGTACAGTTCCCACCTACCCAGTTTTTACCACCATTTTGCATTGCATCTTGAATGACATGCATATTCACGGGATCAAGAATAATGACTGCATCATTCTCCATTCTCAAGGTCGAAGCGGCATCAATCCAATGCCCAGTCCAACCGTCCCCACGTAATTTTGGAAACACTTCACTAGTGTAATCGCCACCTTGACAAGACACGATGACGTCCATATGTTTTAATTCAGCAATATTTTTAGCGTCTTTTAAAGGGGGCGTATCTTTTCCAACATTTGGACCTACACCACCTACTTGTGATGTCGTGAAAAACTGCGGATCAATATTCGCAAAGTCATTCTCTTCCAACATACGCTGCATGAGCACCGAGCCCACCATACCGCGCCAACCAATAAAGCCTACTTTTAACATTTTTTATTCCTAAATTCTTGAATACAATATTTTCTTACAATGCAGCAACCACTGCGTCGCCCATTTCACTACATTTGACCTTTTTGGTGCCTTCAGTATAAATATCAGCAGTTCGATAACCGTGTGCCAATGCCTTTTTCACTGCGTCTTCTATTCGTTTTGCGTTATTTTCATCATTAAAACTATAACGAAGCATCATCGCTGCTGAAAGAATAGTGGCTAATGGGTTAGCGATATCTTGATTAGCGATATCTGGAGCAGAACCATGACTAGGTTCATACATACCTTTGTTATTCGCATCCAATGAAGCTGAAGGCAACATACCGATAGAACCAGTCAACATTGAAGCTTCATCAGACAAAATATCGCCAAAGATGTTACCTGTGACCATTACGTCAAATTGCTTAGGCGCACGAATCAATTGCATTGCAGCGTTATCCACATACATGTGACTTAGCTCAACCTCTGGGTATTCTTTTGAAATTTCAATCATGACTTGACGCCATAACTCCGTCGTTTCAAGTACGTTTGCTTTGTCTACTGAGCACACTTTTTTATTACGTTTCATTGCGATACCAAAAGCAACATGGCCGATACGACGAATTTCAGACTCTGAATATCGCATTGTGTTAACGCCTTCGCGCTCACCGTTTGGTAAGGTAGCGATTCCACGAGGTTGGCCAAAGTAAATATCACCAGTTAACTCACGCACAATCATAATATCCAAGCCAGCAACCACTTCCGGCTTCAAGGTTGAAGCTGAAGCCAGCTCAGGGTATAGCAAGGCAGGACGTAAATTGGCGAATAAATTAAGTTCTTTACGAATACGAAGTAATCCACGCTCAGGTCTCATGTCGCGTGGCAATGCATCATATTTCCAGTCACCTACAGCGCCTAGCAAAACAGCATCTGATTCTTTCGCAAGCTTCAACGTATCTGCTGGAAGAGGATCACCAGTCGCTTCATAACCAGCGCCACCAATTGGCGCTTCTTGCATTTCAAGACCTATGTTCAAGGCATTTAAAACCTTCACTGCTTGAGCGACGATTTCCGGACCAATGCCATCACCTGGCAGAACTGCAATCTTCATTTAGATTCCTAACAGACTAAAATATGTTATTGAAAATATATAAAAAAATAAATTAATTGAACAACCAAGGTTGAGCGATCTTATGTTTTATCTCAAAGGATTTAATCGCATCTTGATGTTGCATCGTCAAGCCAATATCGTCTAAACCATTAAGCAAGCAGTGCTTACGAAAAGCATCCACATCAAAGTTGTATGACTTCCCATTTGGCGTAGTAATGATTTGCGCACTTAAATCGATATTTAATTGATACCCTATCGTAGATTCAGTTTCTTGAAATAAAGAATCAACATCTTCTACACTTAACACGATAGGCAACATGCCATTCTTGAAACAATTATTAAAGAAAATATCTGCGAAGCTAGGGGCGATAATTACACGAAAACCATAGTCTTCAAGAGCCCAAGGAGCATGTTCACGGCTTGAACCACATCCAAAGTTTTCACGTGCCAAAAGTATTGAAGCCCCCTGGTAACGCGCATGATTGAGCACAAAATCAGGATTAATTTTGCGCTTACTGTTATCAATTCCCGGCTCACCATGATCTAAATAGCGCCACTCATCAAAAGCATTTGGGCCAAAGCCACTTCTTTTGATGGATTTAAGAAACTGTTTTGGAATAATCGCATCCGTATCAACATTCGCTCTATCAAGCGGAACCACCAAACCATTTAATTGGGTAAATGCTTGCATATCATCAATCTCTTAATTAATTGTACGGACATCAACGAAATGGCCTGCAATTGCAGCTGCAGCAGCCATCTCAGGGCTTACCAAATGCGTTCTACCACCCAAACCTTGGCGACCTTCAAAGTTGCGGTTAGAGGTCGAAGCACAACGCTCTCCTGACTCTAGGCGGTCAGCATTCATGGCTAAGCACATCGAGCACCCTGGCTCACGCCATTCAAAACCAGCCTCTTTGAATACTTTATCCAATCCTTCAGCTTCAGCCTGTGCTTTAACTAAGCCAGATCCTGGAACAACTAATGCTAATTTAACATTATCAGCAATTTTCTTGCCTTTAGCGACACTCGCTGCTGCTCGCAAATCCTCAATACGAGAATTAGTGCATGAACCAATAAATACTTTGTCGATACTAATTTCGTTCATAGGTGTATTCGCTTTTAAACCCATATATTGCAAGGCACGCTCCATACTTCCTTTTTTGGTTGCATCAGATTCAGATGCAGGATCAGGCACAATGCCATTAATTCCAACCACCATTTCAGGTGAAGTACCCCAGGTCACTTGAGGCTGAATATCATCGCCATTTAAGATCACTGTTGCATCAAATTGCGCTTCATCATCACTGACTAAAGTGCGCCAATACGCTACCGCAGCATCCCATTGATCTGCTTTAGGTGCATAAGGACGTCCCTTTACGTAATTAATCGTAACATCGTCAACAGCAATCATTCCAGCACGTGCGCCAGCTTCAATAGCCATATTACAAAGCGTCATTCGACCTTCCATACTTAACCCACGAATAACACTTCCACCAAACTCGATTGCAAAGCCAGTGCCACCCGCCGTACCAATCTTGCCGATAATTGCCAATGCGACATCTTTAGCTGTAACGCCACGCGTAAGCTTGCCATCAACACGCACGAGCATTGATTTAGATTTCTTCTGCACCAAACATTGCGTCGCCATCACATGCTCTACTTCAGACGTCCCAATACCATGAGCTAAAGCACCAAATGCACCATGCGTGCTTGTGTGAGAGTCCCCACAAACCACTGTCATTCCAGGTAACGTCGCACCTTGCTCTGGCCCCATTACATGAACAATACCTTGACCTTTATCCATAAATGGGAAATAAGCCTTGGCGCCAAATTCTTTGATATTGCTATCAAGCGTTTCGATTTGAATACGTGAGATTGGATCAGCAATGCCATCCAAGCCTTTTTCCCACCCATTGGTTGGCGTATTGTGGTCTGCAGTTGCCACAATCGAGTCTTTGCGCCATGGCTTACGACCAGCTAAACGCAAGCCTTCAAAAGCTTGCGGGCTTGTCACTTCATGAACTAAATGACGATCAATATAAATTAGCGCAGTGCCGTTTTCCTCGGTCACCACATGAGAATCAAATAATTTATCGTAAAGGGTTTTTGCGCTCATTCAACTTCTAACAATCTAAAAAAATTAATCTCTAAAATTACCAAACTGCAAAGGAAAATCAGTCACTGATTTTTTTACATGAGCAATCGTGTCTTGCAACACATCACGCTTGGCACCAACTACGCGAACAGTATCACCTTGAATGCTGGCCTGAACCTTAACTCCACTATCCTTAATAAGTTTGACAATTCGTTTAGCCAATTCACTATCGATACCATCTTTGATCTTTAACACTTGCTTTACTTTATTACCCGAAATTTTTTGAACATCTTGATGGTCAAGTCTTTTGGCGCTATCAGCCTCTTTCTTTTCCATCGCTGGCAATAAAATATCTTTGATTTGGTCTAATTGAAAATCAGAATCACCAAACAAAGTCAGCAAACTATCTTTCTCATTAAGCTCTACATTTGCGCTTGTGCCTTTAAAATCGTAACGATTTGTAATGCTTCGGCCAACCACATCAATCGCGTTTTTTAAGGCAACCATATCTACTTCAGATGTAATATCAAAAGATGGCATATCGACCTCTTAATTATTCAAAATGACAGACATAATCAAGCATCTCAAGCACTTCGATATCAAATGATGAGTTGCCTGGTACCGTGAATTTTTCACCTGCGCTATATGTTTTCCAATCTGTCTCGCCCGCAAGACGGACTTTACAAACACCCAAATTAATTTCCATCAATTCTGGCGCTGCCGTATTAAAAGTAAGTAAGCTTGGAAAAATCACGCCTATCGTACTACGAGTGCCATTGGGGAATAAAACCGTATGACTAACGCATTTACCCTCGAAATAAACGTTTGCTTTTCTTTTAACACTTACATTATCAAATTGAGCCATGATATTTTCCTTTTAGATTAGTGTTTTTTTTGTTTCAAATTAGCCGCAATTCTTAACCTCAATGCATTAAGCTTAATAAAGCCAGCCGCATCTTTTTGATCGTAAGCGCCCTTGTCGTCTTCAAACGTTGCAATGTTTGGATCAAACAACGAATCTGTTTTTGAATCACGTCCGGCAACAATCACATTACCTTTATAAAGTTTTAACCGCACCCAACCATTGACTGTTTTCTGCGTATGGTCGATTAAGCTTTGAAGCGCCAAGCGCTCTGGGCTCCACCAATAACCGTTATAAATCATGCTGGCATAGCGTGGCATCAAATCATCTTTCAAATGCGCGACTTCACGGTCAAGTGTTATTGATTCAATCGCACGATGCGCTTTAAGCAAAATCGTCCCGCCTGGGGTTTCATAGCAACCACGAGATTTCATCCCTACATAGCGATTTTCCACTAAGTCTAAGCGACCAATACCATGCTGACCACCAACCTTGTTTAAATACGCTAAAATTTCATGAGCTTTCATTTTTTGACCATTGAGCGCTACTGGATCACCATGCACATACTCAATATCAATATATTCTGCCGCGTCAGGCGCTTTCTCAGGAGAAACTGTCCATCGCCACATATCCTCTTCAGCTTCCGCTGCAGGGTTTTCTAAATGACGACCTTCATAAGAGATATGTAATAAGTTGGCATCCATGCTGTAAGGACTACCCCCTTGCTTATGTTTCATTTCAACTGGAATACCATGCTTTTCTGCATATGCCAAAAGCTTTTCACGTGAAAGCAAATCCCACTCTCTCCATGGAGCAATAATATGAATGTTTGGTTTTAATGCGTAAGCACCAAGTTCAAAGCGCACTTGATCATTACCTTTGCCTGTCGCGCCATGAGAAATCGCATCAGCACCAGTTTCATTTGCAATTTCGATCAAACGTTTAGCAATCAATGGCCTAGCAATTGAAGTACCTAACAAATACTCACCTTCATAAACAGTATTGGCACGGAACATTGGAAACACAAAATCACGTACAAACTCTTCACGCACATCATCAATATAGATTTCCTTAACGCCAGCAGCTTGCGCTTTAGCACGCGCTGGCTCTAGCTCTTCACCCTGACCTAAATCAGCTGTAAAAGTCACCACTTCACATTTGTATTCATCTTGAAGCCATTTCAAAATGACTGAGGTATCAAGACCACCCGAATACGCTAATACTACTTTTTTAATATCACTCATTACTTCATTTCCAATCTCAATAATTACTTAATACGGCCTAACAAAAGGTATTCCATGAGCGCCTTTTGAACATGTAATCTGTTTTCAGCTTCATCCCAAACCACAGAATGTTTTCCGTCAATTACCTCGGCTGAAACCTCTTCGCCTCTGTGTGCTGGGAGGCAATGCATAAACAAAGCATCATCTTTCGCCACGCGCATCATATCGGCATCAACCTGCCAATCAGCAAAGTCACGCATACGTTCTTCGTTCTCAGCTTCAAAACCCATTGAAGTCCAAACGTCGGTCGTCACCAAGTCAGCGCCACGTGCCGCCTCCATCGGATCCGCGAATTCTTCATAATGACCATCACCGTACAAATTAGCGCGCTCAGGCTCGACTTCATAGCCTGGAGGGGTAGACACGTGAACATTAAAGTCCAACACTTCCGCGGCTTGTAACCAAGTATTACAAACGTTGTTTGAATCACCAATCCAAGCAACTGTTTTACCCTTGATTGGACCGCGGTGTTCAATGAAAGTAAATATATCCGCCAATATCTGACAAGGGTGATATTCATTGGTTAAACCATTAATGACAGGCACACGTGAGTTAGCTGCAAATCGTTCAATAATATCTTGCTCAAAAGTACGAATCATCACGATATCGCTCATGCGAGAAATGACTTGCGCAGCATCTTCAACAGGCTCACCCCGACCCAATTGTGAATCTCGGGTATTAAGATAAATTGCTGAACCGCCTAATTGCTGCATACCCGCTTCAAAAGATAGCCGTGTTCGCGTACTCGCTTTTTCAAAAATCATCACCAAGGTACGGTCCGATAATGGCCAGTATTGCTGATAAGCTTTAAATTGCGCTTTAATCCAACGAGTCCGCTCAAAAATATGATTGAGCTCATCGAAATTTAAGTCATTAAATTGTAAAAAATGTTTGATTGTCATGATGTTGACCAAAAATTGGACGTTTAAACCACTAATTTAAAATATTACTCACTCAGAAATTGCTTAATTAATTTAGCTAATATTGACACTAACTGCTCTGCTTCATTTTGATTAATCACAAGTGGAGGCAACAAACGAACCACATTATCTGCTGTGACATTAATTAAGAGTTTCTCAGCTAATGCTCGCTTAACCAAATCGCCACATGGACGATCGAGCTCCACTCCAATCATCAAACCTGCATTACGGATAACATTAACACCAGCCACCTCTTTAAGTGCAGCACGTAAACCATTACAAATCACATCGCCCATACTTTCAGCGTTGGCGCGTAGATTTTCTTCTTCAATAATTTTAAGTGTGGCAAGGCCTGCCGCTGTGGCTAATGGGTTACCTCCAAAAGTAGATCCGTGCTTACCATAGGTAAATGTTTCAGCAGCAATGCCCTTAGCGACACATGCACCTATTGGCACCCCCGATCCCAAACCCTTAGCTAAGGACATCACGTCAGGCAGGATATTTGTGTGCTGAAACGCAAACCAAGTGCCTGTGCGACCAATCCCAGTTTGCACTTCATCAAGCATCAACAACCAACCGTTTTCGTCGCAAATTTTACGTAAGTGCGCTAAATAACCAGAAGCATCATGCGGAATATTAATTCCGCCTTCTCCTTGGACGGGCTCAACCAAAATCGCCACTACATTTTTATTGTGAGCTGCAACTTGTCGGACCGCTTCAATATCGTCAAACGGCACACGAACAAAACCACTCACTAGCGGCTCAAAGCCAGCCTGTGTTTTACGGTTTCCTGTTGCTGAAAGCGTAGCCAAAGTGCGTCCATGAAACGCCTTCTCCATCACGATAATTTCAGGATTTTTAATACCCTTATTGTGCCCATAAAGTCTCGCTAATTTAATTGAAGCCTCATTCGCTTCACAGCCAGAGTTACAAAAGAAGACTTTGTCCATGCCTGAGATTTCACAAAGCTTATCAGCAAGGTGCGCTTGTTCGTTGACGTTGTATACATTAGAAACGTGAATCAACTTAGCTACTTGCTCACTAATCGCCTTTACCAGCTTAGGATGAGCGTGACCTAGACCATTCACTGCAACACCGGCGAGTGCATCTAGATAGCGATTACCTTGGGCATCATATAGCCAAACGCCTTCACCTTTAACAAAGCTAACCGGTTGACGTGCATAGGTATTCATCAAATGTTGTGACATATCAGTTTACTCAATACTAAAAAAACAAAGCTGGCAACAATCTGTTGCCTGATAAAAATGAAAAAGGCGGCTTAAGCCGCCAATTTCAGCTTAAATAAAAAACTTAAAGGCCAATAAGCGCCTTATGTGACAGGCCATTTGCCATAAAGAAAAGCATTGGCAATGAAAGCATCACATTGGTACGTGACGCCAAAAACGCCACGCGACGCGCTTTGGCCTTTTCTTCGTCGGTAGCAGTAACCAGTCCTAAAATCTTTTGTTGATTAGGCCAGATTAGTACCCAAACATTAAATAACATAATGCTGCCTAACCAAGCACCAATACCGATGCCCGTGAAGCCAACCTTCAAACCAAAAGCTGCGCCAAAATTAGGCCCCAACAAAGCAGCACCCATTAACCAAGTTGCAACGGCAGCCCAGCGGAACCAAAGCAGAGCGCGAGGCGCTACATGTTTAGATATACCTGCAGCAGTACCATCGGCTGTTGCATCCTTCATTGCAGGCACTTGTACTAAATTAAAATAATAAAGCAGACCAATCCAAGTGATGCCTGCCAGAATGTGTAACCAGCGGAAAATACCCATTGAATACTCCATGATTTACACCCCCGCCAATACGAAATGTTTCACGAATGAATACAACACAAACGTCAGAATCAAGCCAGAAATGATCGTACCTAAAATTGAATCTAGTGGATTTTTCATTTACCTGCTCCTTGAGCATAAGAAATTGTTTTACAACCAAGGTGATGAGATTATCTCAAAACCGTCTTTTAGGCAAGAATTGCAGCCTTTTTGAGATAGATTGTATTTGTTGATAAGTTGCTGAAACTTATTCCTATTTCAGGTGACTTATATCAAATTTCTCGACTACCAAATGGAAAAAACTTGAAAAAAAATGGGGTTCGGGCAAAATCCCACACCTCAAAATATGCAAGCAGTTTAAATCAAGCGCATGATCGCCCAAATTTTGTAGAAATATTATTTTTTAGAATAGTAAGAAGCAACATGATTTCTATAGCGTCAAACAACAACACTCAAACAAATGCCTCGGCGCAATTGCCTGTAGCATGGTATATCGACCCCAGCATTTACGCGCTAGAAAAAAAATATTTATTTGCCAATGCGCCTCAATATTTTGGTCACCAATTGATGGTCCCAAATCAAGGTGACTTTTATACACTCAGCTGGATGCAGGACAGTAAAGCCTTAGTGCACAATCCACAAGGCATTAGTTTAATCAGCAATATTTGCCGTCATCGCCAAGCGCTGATGTTAAATGGCCAAGGCAATACAAAACACATTGTTTGTCCGCTTCATCGCTGGACTTACAATCTTAAAGGGGAGTTATTAGGCGCCCCGCATTTTAATGAAAACCCTTGCTTGCATTTAGACCATACCCCACTCACCCACTGGCAGGGCTTGCTTTTTAATAGCAAACGTAATATCGCAGAAGACTTGTCTTCTTTAGGATGCAAGCAAGATTTTGATTTCACCAATTACATGTTGGATCGTGTAACAGTGGATGAGTACGACTTCAACTGGAAGACATTTATTGAAGTTTACTTAGAAGACTACCACGTTGGCCCATTCCATCCAGGCTTAGACCGCTTTGTTGATTGCGATCTACTTGATTGGGAATTTGGCAAAAATTACAGCGTCCAGACTGTAGGCTACAAACCCAACGATGATAAAGCTGGTTCAGAGATCTACAAAAAATGGCAAACACAGGTCAAACAATATCAAAGCAAAAAAGGCTTACCCAAACATGGTGCAATTTGGATGGTATATTATCCATTCCTCATGATTGAATGGTATCCGAACGTGCTTGTTGTTTCTCATATCATCCCGCGAGGAGTAGAAAAATGCTCCAATGTCGTTGAGTTCTACTACCCTGAAGATATTGCCTTATTTGAGCGTGAGTATGTTGCTGCTCAGCAAGCTGCATATGAAGAGACGGCCCTCGAAGACAAAGAAATTTGTCAACGGATGCATGACGGACGTCGCGCACTTTTTTCTCAAGGTATCGATGAGCGAGGCCCTTATCAGCACCCCATGGAAACAGGATTAGAGCACTTTCATTATTGGCTGCGTTCGCAGTTAGATCCTCACCTGTGAAGCAGTTTAAATGGGGTAGTTTATGGATGCTCATTGCAGCATTCTTTTTTGCCCTCATGGGCGTACTTGTCAAAACCGCATCACATAAATTCTCAAGCGCAGAGCTCGTTTTCTACCGATCGTTAGTTGGGTTAGTTTTTATTGCCAGCTATATCATTAGCAATCAACTATCGATCAAAACGCCGCATTTCAAAAAACACATGTCCCGCTCAATCATCGGATTTATTTCCATGGTGATGTTTTTCTATGCTATTAGCATGCTACCCCTTGCCACCGCAATTACTCTCAACTACACATCACCACTAGCAATGGCGGCAATCCTAACGATAGCACTCCATGAAAGACCTAAAAAAATCTTACTAATCGCCATCGCAACTGGTTTTTTAGGCGTTATCTTATTATTAAAACCAAGTATTCATTACGGTGAGTTGCTTGCAGGAGCGTTAGGCTTACTTTCGGGACTGCTGGCAGGCTTAGTTTATGTCCATGTCGCTCAACTCGGACGTGCTGGCGAGCCTGACTGGCGCACAGTATTTTACTTTTCGTTGGTGTGTACTTTGGGTGGTGGAGTTTGGATGGTGATTCACCAATTCAACCCCTTATCTTTTAAAGATATCCCTATACTGGCAGGCATGGGGACTTGCGCAACCATCGCACAACTAGCCATGACTCGCGCCTACAGAACAGGTAACCCCTTGGTAGTTGGTAGCCTCGCTTACACCACAGTGGTATTAGCGAGCTTATTTGGAATATGGTTTTGGAATGAAATGTTATCAACAGATCGGTGGATGGCAATACTATTAATTATAAGCAGCGGGGTCATGAGTGTTACCGCAAATGCGAACAATAAAACTTAAGGGTCTATCAATCCTGAGCGCATCGCAATCAATGCGATTTCTGCTGAATTACTCGCATTAAGTTTTTGTTTGATGTTGTAAAGATGTGTACCAACCGTGCGGGGCGAAAGACTTAAAATTTCAGCAATTTGATTGGTTGTCTCGCCTTTAGCGAGCGCCATAAACACTTCAAACTCACGATCCGAAAGAACGTCTACAGGATTTTTTTCACCATTTAACTGCTGAATTGCCATCTGCTGAGCAATACTCGCTTCTAGATACATCTTGCGACTTGCGACAGTTCGAATGGCCTTAATTAACTCTTCAGCTGCACTTCGCTTAGTTAAATAGCCCATTGCACCAGCATTAAGCACACGTTTAGGATGAACAGAGTCTTCATGCGCTGAGAGCACTAGAATTCGCGCTGTGTGATCTTTCGCCATAATCCGATCAGTTGCTTCTAAACCACCAATCCCAGGCATGGTGATATCCATCACCACTACATCGGGCTTATGATCCATATACATTTTTATTGCACTTTCACCGCAATCTGCTTCTGCTACCACTTTAATGTCCGTGTCAGATTCCAAGAGCATTTTAAAGCCCATGCGAACAACTGCGTGGTCATCCACTAGTAAAACATTGATAGGGGCACTCATGCAATTGACTCCTTGGGAATGTTGATAAAAATGGTCGTGCCTTGGTCGGGAGACGACTCAATATGAAATTGACCATGAAACGCCTGTGTTCGTTCACGAATACCAAGCAAACCAAAATGCTGCGTCTGGTCGACACCGTTAACATCCATGCCTAATCCATTGTCTTGGATCATCAGTTTTAAATCACCCGATTTATCTTGCTTAAGGGACACAAGAATCTTACTTGCTTTTGCATGCTTGACGGCATTGTTGAGAGACTCTTGTACGATGCGATAGAAATTAATATTCAAGTTTTCCCCGAGCTTATTCAACTCCCCTGCCAACTCAAGTTTAAAGTCAATATTTGGATATTGTTTTTGCAAGTGATTGACCGCATCCCTGAGTGTTTCTGAAAGACCTAAATTATCTAAGGCCCCCGGGCGCAAATGCCTAATAATGTCGTGCATACCATCATAAATATGATTGGCCGCCGCGACGATAGTTTGAGCATTTGATGAAACATCTGGCATTTTTTCAACCGTCTTATTAGCGATGCCAACCGCAAAAGTCTTAATCGCAGTAACGTACTGACCAAGCTCATCATGTAACTCACGCGCTAGGCTTCTCCGCTCATCTTCGATATGACTTTGTATCAAGGCGGTCAGTTGACGATTCTCTTCAAGCTGTCGCTCTGCCTCCAAAGACTCCGCCATACGATTTAAACTGTGTCCAATAGTATCAAACTCGGGCAATTTAAAAGACTCAAGGCGGACCGTTAAATCACCTCGCTGCATAGAGTTGATCGCGCTAAGAATATGCTTTACTGGCTTTAATGAGTAACTTAACAGCGCGTAAACCATGATGTTGAGCAAAACAAAGAACCCAAAACCCATCCACATCAACTTCTCAACACCACGCCAGGCTTCTCGGATTGAGCCTGCAGCACTTGAAGTGACCACTAAAGTTCCGTAACGCACGTGGCGCTGAACCACTTCCTTTTTAGGATCCACCATATTCACAAACCATTTTGGTGGATGCACATCACTACGATAGGTGGAACGCGGTGACTGATACAACACATTACCGCGATAATCATACAATGCAATTTGACTGCTACGCACATAACCTAATGAACGCAAAAACACATTTAAAACTTCGGTCGTATCGCCCAAACTTGGGTTCATTACCGAAGTCACAATTACATTATCTAGCAACTGAACCGTTACACGAGAAGCAGCTTCCACGCGCTCGCGAATTGAAACTTTTGCGTCATTAACAATCGCCCAGCCTGCAGCCAACATAAATGCAAGCGACAATGCGGTAATTAGTAAATTAAGGCGTAATCTTAGGCTCATCTCTATATCTGAACACTTAGCATTTCAAAAGTTGCATGACTTCAAAAATCAAGCGCATGCTAATCCTGATGTTTATTTTATTTGGCTGATTGTTTGCGTATTGATTTGGGTTCACAGCGTCAGTATGATGGACTGCATCAATTGATTCAACCGAGAGCCGTAAAAATTGCGCATTTTATTCGTCACGTCTGAAGCTTTCCCACTTATTAAAACTGGCGGTCTTGCTGATGTCAGCGGCTCCCTTCCGGCTGCACTGCAAAAAATTGGTGCAGATATTCGGATTTTAATCCCTGGCTACCCTTCTGTTTTAGACAAACTAATCAATCCAAAATTTTTAACCACGATTTCCAACCTGCCTCATATTGGTGCAGTCAACCTAATTTTAGGCGAAATGCCAGAAACAAAAGTACCTGTCATGGCAATTGAGTCGATAGGCTTATACCAACGTGATGGTGGTCCGTATGTGGATGCTACAGGCAAAGACTGGGAAGATAATCCTTATCGCTTTGGTACACTCTCTCTCATTGCAGCAATCTTAAGCAGCGACCAAAGTCCTTTAAAAGATTGGACACCTGATATTACCCATTGCAACGATTGGCAGTCAGGATTAACGCCAGCATTTATGCATTTTATGAGGGCCAATAGCTCCAAAATAAACCATGCGAAATCTGTACTGAGCATCCACAATTTAGCTTTTCAAGGTTGTTATAGTGCAAATTGGGTCACGCGATTAGGCTTGCCTGCGGAGAGCTATCAGATCAATGGCGTAGAGTACTATGGACAGCTTTCATTTTTGAAAGCGGGTATTTTCTATGCGGATGGACTATCAACTGTGAGCCCAACTTATGCAAAAGAAATCCAAACAGAAGCTTACGGATTTGGTATGGAAGGCTTACTAACAGCACGCGGAAAAGAAATACACGGCATTCTTAATGGTCTTGATACAAAAGAATGGAATCCAGCGACAGACCAACATCTTGCCCAACATTACGACGCAAGCAATCTAACTGGCAAACAAACTGTTAAATCAACCCTTCAAACTAAACTAGGCCTAAAAATAGAAGCTCAAACGCCTCTACTGGGCGTTGTCAGCCGCCTCACTCATCAAAAAGGCTTAGACATGCTTTTAGCATGCGCAGAAGATCTTATTGCTTTGCATGACTGTCAATTAGTCGTATTAGGCAGTGGGGATGGAAACCTTGAAAAGGGCTTTCGTGATTTAGCTTTAAAGTTCCCAAATCAAGTAAGCGTTACTATCGGCTACAACGAAGAACTTTCGCACCAAATTATGGCAGGGTGTGACATTTTTATTATGCCGTCACGCTTTGAGCCCTGTGGCCTCAACCAAATGTACGGCTTACGTTACGGGACACCACCCGTTGTCACTCATACTGGCGGCCTTGCCGATTCTGTTGAAGATAGCAACGACATCAGCATTAACAATAAAACAGCTACAGGATTTGTCATGAGAAAAGCTGACCCCAGCGAGCTAGTCTCCGTGGTTAAAAGGGCGATAGGCTATTATCAGAACAAAAAAGTTTGGAAAGAAATACAAGAAAATGGCATGCGTCTAAACTTAGATTGGTCTAGGAGTGCTGAGACATATATGACAATGTATGAAGAAATCTTGAAGAACCAGATAAAAAACTAAAAAGGGATTAGAAACTTGGCACGGAAACTGCTTTGATTAAAACGAGCTTACTCCAAAGCTATTTTTCTCCTCCCTTAGGGTGCGCTTGACGCACCCATTTTTTTGCACTTAATTTAATCAAGACGAATAAAATGTTCGCGGTAATATTTGAGTTCGTCAATAGATTCATAAATATCCGCCAATGCTTCATGCTTGCTGGCTTTTTTAAAGCCTGAATAAATTGTTGGCTTCCAGCGACGCGCTAACTCCTTGAATGTACTTACATCTAGATTACGGTAATGGAAGTATTTCTCGAGCTCAGGCATGTAACGTGCCATAAATCGTCTATCTTGGCAGATCGAGTTGCCACACATTGGAGACTTCCCAGCTGGCACATGTAGCTTCAAAAATTCAAGCATTTGTACAGTCGCTTGTTCCTCATTAGTGGTTGAAGATTTCACTTTTTCGATTAATCCGGAGCGACCATGAGTTCCCTTATTCCATGCGTCCATTCCATCTAAGATTTCGTCAGACTGATGAATCACGATCACTGGCGACTCCGCAATCACATTTAAATCAGCATCCGTCACAACAGCTGCCAATTCTATAATGCGGTCATCATCTGGCAACAAGCCTGTCATCTCCATATCAAGCCAGATTAAATTATCGTTTGAATTTGCCATCATGATTTCCATTAATTTTGTTGAATAAATTACAATTGGTGAACCTTCGCACGATTGAAGCTTCTATAATGTTATTAGTTTAACTGAAAACCTATAAAATCATGGCATCTACACAGAGTTACACACTTAGTATTATTTTCATTGCTATGGTAGTTTTAACTACCTTCACCCGTATTTGGTTAGGTAACCGACATATTAGTTTTGTGCTAAATCACCGCAATCAAGTTCCTAACGCATTTAGCAAAGATATCAGTCTAGAAGCACATCAAAAAGCTGCAGACTACACCTCAGCGAAAACAAAACTAGTCATTGCGGAGAGCATCGTTCAAGCAGCCTTGCTCCTCACATATACTTGGGGTGGAGGATTGCAGTGGATAGATTATGTCTGGCGAGAGTTGATGCCCGATCATGAAATGCTGAGAGGAGCATTGGTGATTTTAAGTGCGCTGATGATCAGCGTAATCATTGACACCCCCTTTGACTACTACAAAACCTTTGTCATTGACGCGCATTTTGGTTTTAACAAAATGACGCGCGTTATGTATGTGGGCGATATCATTAAACAAACCATTTTAGGCATCGCACTTGGTGCCCCTATTCTATTTGCAGCATTATGGCTGATGGAAAGCGCTGGCGAATATTGGTGGCTTTATCTTTGGGTAGTATGGAGTGTTTTCAATTTATTAGTACTCGCCATTTATCCAACTTTTATAGCGCCCATTTTTAATAAATTTACACCTCTGGCAGATGAAGCTTTAAAAAGTCGTATTGAAGCTTTATTGGCAAAGTGTGGTTTTAAATCACAAGGTTTATTTGTGATGGATGGCTCTGCGCGGAGTAGCCATGGAAATGCTTATTTCACAGGATTTGGTAAAAACAAACGCGTGGTATTTTTTGATACTCTTTTGGAGCGCTTAAATGCGGATGAAATCGAGGCAGTTCTTGCACATGAGTTAGGTCACTTCAAACACAAACACGTCATTAAACGCATTGTGATGATGTTTGCAATGAGCTTCTTAGGCTTGGCATTATTAGGTTTCTTAAAAGATCAAAATTGGTTTTTCCTTGGCTTGGGCGTTAACGATATGAGTAGCTACATGGCACTTATTTTATTTTTACTTGTAAGTCCTACTTTCCTATTTGTGCTTCGCCCTATCATGGCAAACTATTCACGTAAAAATGAATTTGAAGCAGATGCATATGCTGCAAAACACGCAAGTGCAAAACATTTAGTTGAGGCATTAGTTAAGCTTTATCGTGATAACGCTTCTACCTTAACCCCAGACCCGTTACACTCTAGCTTTTATGATTCTCATCCGCCAGCAAATATTCGTATCGCAAAGCTTACAAATGAATAACTGGCAAGTTCAAAAGGACAGATAATTCAATGGCAAAGCTTTTGAAAATAGCCCTCCTACTCGCCTTGATGAGCATAAACGTCGCTAATGCTGACCAATATTCGGATCTGTATCAAGGAGGGAACCCAGTCAATGGTAAAGCTTTGTTACAGAAAAACTGTATTTCCTGCCACGCTAGTAGCTTTGGTGGTGATGGCTCAGCGATTTACATGCGAGAAAATCGTTTGGTGAAAACTTCGCGTGGATTAAAAGCGCAAGTTAGAAATTGCAATACCATGCTAGGATTAAAATGGTTTGAAGATGAAGAGCTCGATGTCGCAAGCTACCTCAATCAAACATACTATCATTTCGAAAAATAGTCTTTGTCCAACCATCCCCTGCAACAAGGTCAAGTTATCGCCTCTTATGGCAAGCGCTATGGCATCGAACTCAAAGATGGCACATACATAAGTTGTGTCACTCGCGGCAAAAAAAATGATTTAGCTTGTGGCGATCAAGTAGATGTAAAAATGACTGATACGCTTGAGGGTGTCGTCGAAAAACTTTACCCACGTACAAGCCTACTTTTCCGAAGTAATGCTTATAAAACAAAAATACTCGCCTCTAACATCACTCAAGTTATTATTGTGCTGGCAACCACCCCAAGCTTTTATGAGGCCCTTCTTAATCGTTGCCTCATCGCTGCCGAAGCTGCAGGCATCAACGCATTAATTGTGCTCAACAAATGTGATTTGGCAGACAATTCAGAAGCGATGAAACTGCTTAAGGTATACCAAGACTTAGGCTACCAAGTGCAACCTTTATCAGCAAAACAGGATATCCTACCTCTAAGACAATGGTTGGCAGGAAAAGTCAGTGTGCTCGTTGGACAATCGGGGATGGGAAAATCAACCATTGTTAATGCCCTACTTCCAGAGTCTGCGGTTCGCACACAAGAGGTTTCTGAAGTATTAGATAGCGGTAAGCACACCACTACTGCGGCACACTTGTATCATTTGGATGAAACGAGCGATTTAATTGACTCACCAGGCTTGCAAGAGTTTGGTTTAAATCATTTAAGTCTTGAAGAGTTAGAGCGTGCTTTTATTGAATTCAGACCTTATTTAGGCAAATGTCGCTTCAATAATTGCAAACATATCCATGAGCCAGATTGTGCAGTGATGAATGCGATGGAATCAGGCAAAATATCTCCTGCACGTCTTTACTTCTATCAAGGCCTGAGCCTAGAAATCGGCAAAGCCAAAATTTAGCCGTATTAGAAACTGATATAATCTAGATTATGCAAATTACTACACGACTCGAATTCGACTCAGGGCACCGTATTCCCTGCCACAAAAGCCAATGCAAAAATCTTCATGGGCATCGTTACGCCATGGAAATCACACTATCTGGCGACATTATTCAGCAAGAAAACTCTTCTGATAATGGGATGGTTATGGACTTTTCAGATGTTAAAGCCATCGCGAAGAAATCTGTGGTGGATGTATGGGATCATGCGTTCTTGGTCTACAAAGGCGATACGGAAATTTTAAATTTTTTGAACACCTTACCCAATCACAAGACCGTAATCATGAATAGCGTCCCAACGGCTGAAAATATGGCTGCGGAAGCTTTTCGAATACTCAACAGTCAATATCAAGATGTTTACGGCAACCATCTAAAACTAGAACGCGTAAGGCTCTATGAAACCCCTAACAGTTGGGCAGACGCACTAAGTTAATTATTCTGTGGCTGGCTTATTCAAAGGCCTCAACCAAAGATTATCACCTTTATTAAGTGCGCTTATATAAGCCTCGTGCTCCGCAAGCTCATCTGGTGTCGCTGTCAACACTTTTAGACTCATTGGCGCCAAAGCACCACCCTCTTCTTGATGTGACGGTTCATCCCCAAGCATATCCATCATTAAGCTATCTTGGCCTCGAGTCATCGCCATATAAACCTCGGCGAGCAACTCAGCATCAAGTAAAGCGCCATGTAACGTACGCCTTGAATTATCAATGCCATAATGACGACACAATGCATCCAAGTTATTACGTTGCCCTGGTCGCATGTCTTTAGCCATTTTTAGGGTATCAATGATATTGCCCGCCGTTTTTTCTATATTTTCACGGTCTATCTTGCCCAACTCTGCATTTAAAAAACCAATGTCAAATGGCGCGTTATGAATAACAAGTTCCGCACCCGAGACAAAATCTAAAAACTCACTCACCACATCCAGAAAACGAGGCTTGTCCTGCAAAAACTCTAACGTAATCCCATGAACCTCCTGGGCCGCAGCATCAATTTCTCGATCGGGGTTTAAGTAAACGTGAAAATGATTGTCAGTAACACGTCGATTAATTGCCTCAACTGCGGCTATTTCAATAACGCGATGCCCTTGCGCTGGATATAAGCCCGTGGTTTCTGTATCTAAGAAAACTTGTCTCATTTATTTACTTTCAATTTTTTTATCTAACCTTGCATCACTTGGGCAACACCTTGGTTAGCTAAAGCATCTGCTCGCTCATTCCCAACGTCGCCTGCGTGTCCTTTAACCCATAACCATTCAATCTTATGTTGCTCTGCAATGGCGTCCAAGATTTGCCACAAATCATCGTTCTTGACCGGCTTCTTGTCCGCCGTCCGCCATCCGCGTTTTTTCCAACCCTCAATCCATTCAGTCATGCCTTTTTGCACATAAACTGAATCAGTATAAATTTTAACGTTACAAGTCCGCTTTAATGCCTGCAGTGCACGAATCACAGCCATTAATTCCATGCGGTTATTCGTAGTTACTAACTCACCACCACACAGCTCTTTTGAATGCCCACCCATGCTGATCCATGCACCCCAACCACCAGGGCCAGGATTCCCTTTGCATGCGCCATCAGCGTATATGACGACTACCTCAGATAACTTTTCAGACACACCTAAACCTTCTTCTTTGTTTTTGTTACATGACTGGATACATCATCCTTTTTTGAGGGTGAGATTGCTAATCCATGTTTAAATTTCACTTGTTTCCAGTTCGGTTTTATAACCCGCATACCCAACACCCGTTTTTTTGCAACAATACAATATACACCCCCGAGCATAGGCCAACAAAACTTACCAAGGTTATCTAAGCCATCGAAACGTTGCATCCATGTTGCGGACTGTACAGGAAACTTATAACAAGCCATACGCAAATTCACGATCTCAAAACCCAGTAAACTCAACCAATCCTTAATTCGTAATGAAGATAAAAAATGTGCATGCCACAGCGCACTTGAGGAAGAGCAATGCTTACTCACAAACCTTCTCAAACCCCAAGTACTTAAGGGGTTAAACCCTGTAATTACAATATGCCCCTCCGGCATCAAGATACGCTCAACTTCTCTCAAGGTTTGTTGCGGATTTGTACTAAAATCTAGGGTGTGAGGCAACAACACCAAATCCATCGTGTTACTCAAAATCGGTAACTGCTGAGTTTCGCACAATAAATCGCCCTGCGTCTCACTAGCCTTAATTGAAAATGGAATGCGTGAGTTACGAAGTAAATCCGCATGCAAAAAACCCAACTGAAGTGCATTAAATCCAAAAATATCACTCACCACATCATCAAAAATGTCTTGCTCTTGTCCCAATAGATATCTGCCTATCGGCGTATCAAGCCAACTTAACATCTCCGGTTGATTGAAATCTTTACTCATTATTGGTTTCCAGCATCCATTAATCCTGCAGAAAATGTTACGCTATGAAGCATTATGCTTAACATCATACCCATTTCAGCATTTCAAGATAATTACATTTGGCTCATTGAAAATGGGACATACGCTGTCATTGTAGACCCAGGCGAGGCCGAACCAGTCATTACATCATTAAAACAACGTGGGTTAAAACTCTCCACCATTTTAATCACACACCATCATGCCGACCATATTGGCGGTGTGAATAGGCTAATCACCGCATTTTCCCCACAAGTCTTCGCGCCAGCAAAAGAACACTATGCCTTTAATCATACCTCGGTGAGTGAAGGTCAAATAATTCACATTAAAGAATTAGACATTGCATTCCAAGTCATTGATGTGGGCGGACATACACTTGGACACGTTGCTTATTATGGCGTGAATTCAATTTTCTGTGGCGACACATTATTTGGTGGTGGATGCGGCAGACTTTTTGAAGGCACGGCAGAACAAATGTTTGCTTCACTTCAAAAAATTGCAAAACTTCCACCAGATACAGCTGTGTACTGCGCTCACGAATACACCGAACATAATTTGCAATTTGCAAAGACGGTTGAAAAAAATAATCCGAATTTAATTGAAAGAATAAGCACATCACGCAAATTAAGAGAGGCCAACTTACCAACCATTCCTAGTGCAATTAAACTGGAGCTAGCGACAAATCCATTTTTACGATGTAACTCACCAGAAATTATCCGCACTTTAGGCTTAGAAAGCGGGAATGAAATTGAGGTTTTTTCATTATTGAGACAAATGCGGAATCACTTTTAAATCAAATTTCTTCAATAGCTTTAGAGGGATTTTTGCTTGACTGTAGCCCCTCTATTTAGCTACTATCACAGGCCGTTTTTGCTTATTTTCAAGCCTTTTAGAAAGTGTTCATGACGAACCAAAACCCTCTAAAATTAATATTGCTTTCACTCCTGCTTTTAGTGATATCTGCGCGTGCTGAAACCAATGTCGAGGGTGATTACATTGTAATTTTGGACAACAACAATACATCCAACCGAGAAGCATTAGATCCAAGCTTTAATATCACTCCGAACTCACAGCTAGATCCCGTACTCAACTACTTACCTGACCAAACATCCGACCAAACGCAGACAAATATAGACAAAACTGCACCTGATTTACGTCAACGCATTATCAGTGGCTATAACATTCCAGATATTGAATCTTCTTATACAGGAACCCACGAAGCTTGGTATGCATCACGACCTGACTATGTAAAGCGCATGATAAGCCGAAGCCAGCGCTATCTCTACCATATTGTGGTTGAAGTTGAAAAACGCGGAATGCCAAGCGAAATTGCCCTTTTGCCTATGGTGGAAAGTGCTTTTAACCCAGTTGCAAATTCACGCACCAAAGCATCAGGAATATGGCAATTTATGCCCGCGACAGGCAAAACCTTTGGCTTAAAACAAGACTGGTGGGTTGATAACCGTCGTGACGTCACAGCCGCCACCAATGCAGCTCTCACCTATCTCCAAAAATTGCACGGTATGTTTGGAAGCTGGGATTTGGCACTTGCCGCTTACAATGCTGGCGAAGGGACAGTTCAGCGTGCAATTGAACATAATTTAAAAAAAGGCTTGCCAACAGATTACGCGAGTCTGCCTCTTCCAGAAGAGACTAAAAATTACGTACCTAAGCTGCAAGCCATTAAAAACATCATGAAACAGCCAGAAAACTATGGACTGAACATTGATAAAATTCCTAATCGTCCTTATTTCACTAAGGTGATCGCACCAGAACAAATCGATGCCAAGCTTGCAGCGAGTTTGGCCGAAATTTCTTACGAAGAATTTGTATCACTCAATCCTGAATACAATCGCCCAGTGATTACTGAAACAGGTAATGCACATGAGATTTTATTGCCGGTTTCAGCAGCGAATACTTTCAAAACCAACTTAGCCAACTACGACAAACCACTTGTTAGCTGGCAAACATACCATGCTAAACGTGGTGAACGAATGGACAAAATTGCACAAAAATTTGGCATTAACGTGAGCCAACTAAGGGACGTTAATGATATTTCGAGTGGCAAAAAAATAAGCAGCTCACAATCGTTGCTCGTTCCTAATAGCGCTGGAAATCCAGATATAACGCCTGTTGACACAAACAACCCCCAATCTGAAAACGAACAGCAAGCATCAGATACGAAACAAAAAGGAAAAAAATCGGTCAGACAGGCAGATAAGAAAAAAGAAAGCTCTTTAAATAAACCCTCAGAAAAGAAATCTGAAGGTGCTAAAAAATCGCCTTCCAGCAAAAAGTCCGGAAAACACAAAGCTGGTAAGTAAACTAAAACGTTCCATCTTTAAGGCAACAAACGCGGATGCAACAGAAGCCTAAAACACTGAAAACGGTATTAGCCTTGTTTAGCTTTTTGCTAACAACCATGCTCATTGGCTGTGGTCAGCAAAAAACTGAAAGTGCTAATGATTTCAATAAAGCCTATCCTTCCGAGGCAGGAGGCACTTTAGTAGACACGCTTTCTGGGGAGCCAAGCGGCCTGATTGCGATGATGGCAGGCGAGTCATCAGCCTCAGCTGTTGCCTCAAATATTTTTAACAGCCTATTAAAATACGACAAAAATCTCGAGTTAACTGGCGAGCTTGCGCAATCATGGGACGTTTCCGCAGACCAAAAGACTATTACCTTTCATTTAAAGCCTAATCTTAAATGGGCCGACGGCAAACCACTGACAAGCGATGATGTATTATTTACTTGGCAAACAGTGACGGATGACAAGACACGATCGCCTTACGGAGCTGATTATAAACTCGTCAAAAAAGCTGAGGCGCCTGATGAAAACACTTTCAAAGTAACCTATGCGCAACCCTATGCCCCAGCTTTAGATTCTTGGTCTGGCTTACATATACTGCCTAAACATTTACTTAAAGACCAAGACATCAACAACACACCGTTTTCTCGCAACCCTGTTGGCAGCCATTACTATCAACTCGACCAATGGAAAAAAGGAGAAAGTATTAGCCTTAAACGCAATCCCAATGCCACCCAAGGACAAGCAAAAATTGACCGCCTCGTATCGCGCATCATCCCTGATCGTGCCGCGCAGTTTCTAGAGTTAATGGCAGATAACATTGACTCCATGGGATTAAACTCTATTCAATATGCCCGTATTTTTCCATCTCGCCCAGACCTCACTAACAAAATTGCGCAATATAAAGAACTTGGCAACAGTTATACTTATTTAGGTTTTAATCTTAAGCACAAGCCTTTCGATGACGTTCGAGTTAGACAAGCCATTAATTACGCAATTGATAAGCAAGAAATCATTGATGGCGTCTTATTAGGCCTAGGCCTGCCAGTTGCCTCTCCATACAAACCAGGTACTCGTTGGAGTAATCCTAAATTAAAACCTTACCCTTACGACCCTCAAAAAGCCCTAGCTTTGCTAAAAGAAGCTGGCTTTGAAGACCACGATCATGATGGCATCTTAGACCGTGATGGCAAACCTTTGAGTTTTGAAATACTGACCAATCAAAACAAAGAACGTGAAATGAGTGCAGTATTAATTCAACGGCGATTAAAAGAAATTGGGATTGATGTAAAAATCCGCGTCGTGGAATGGGCAACGTTTATTAGCCGCTTTATTAAAACTGGTGACTTTAATGTTGTATTGCTTGGCTGGGGCCTGGGTTTAGAACCAGACCAATTCAACATCTGGCACTCTTCCCAACAAGCACCAGGCCAGTTCAATTTTATTGGCTACAATAACCCCAAGGTTGATAAATTACTAGAAGCCGGCAGACTAGAGTTAAACCCTGATAAGCGCATGAAAATTTATCACGAGTTTTCAGAGATTTTGTTAGAAGACAGCCCTGTCGTTTACTTATTTGCAGGCTATGGATTGACGGCCATTCATAAACGGGTGAAAGGAATTGACGACCCTGCACCGCCAGCAGGCATTGGTCATAACTCTTACGAATGGTACATCCCTGCACCACTAAGGCGCAATGAAATGAGTGCGGACTAATTATGCTTAAATACCTTTTAAACCGTTTATTCTGGATGGTGCCTCTGCTTGTTGGGATTAGCCTAATTTCATTTTTAATTATGCATCTAGCCCCTGGAGACATTACTTCCACTGAAGCAAGCTTTAATCCCAAGACGAGTGAAGAGTCACGCCAAAAACTCCGAGAGCTATACAACCTAGATAAGCCAGTCATTGTGCAATATGGATTATGGCTAAAACGGATGTCTACACTAGATTTTGGACACTCCTTCGCTAGCCATCAGAGCCCTGTGTTCTGGCAAGAAACAGATAAGGATGGCAATGTTACAAAAGGCATGATTCAAGAAGCGCTTCCCATTACCCTGCTCATTAACGTCTTAAGCTTAAGCCTTATTATTGCAATAGCATTGCCATTAGGAGTGATTTCAGCTCTTACTCAAAACAAAATGCCCGATCGATCAATTACCATTTTTGTGTTTATTGGCTTTGCTATTCCAAGCTTCTGGCTAGCATTGATGCTGATGTACTGGACCGGAGTAAGCCATAATTGGCTGCCTATTTCAGGGCTTCATAGCCTGGGGGCGGAGAAACTCTCTAACTTTGCACAGCTGTTAGATACGCTAAAGCACCTCACACTGCCCATTTTAATTTCTGGACTCACGGGGCTCGCTGGCATTTCACTCTTTGTTCGTAACGGCATGCTGGATGTCCTTCATCAAGACTATATTACTACCGCGAGAGCAAAGGGACTTCCTGAAAATACCGTTGTTTATAAGCATGCGCTCAGAAATGCTCTACTTCCTTTAATCACCATCTTCGGTCTTTCTATCCCAGGCCTAATTGGTGGCTCTGTGATTGCTGAATCTATTTTCGCTATTCCAGGCATGGGCAAACTTTTTTATGATGCTGTGTTGATGCGTGACTTCCCAGTAATCATGGGTATTCTTACTATTGGTTCGGCACTTACTTTAATTGGTAACCTTTTAGCAGATTTAGCTTACGCTTGGGCTGATCCAAGAGTTCGAAAAGGAGTGGCACAATGAACGCCATCCTTAAAAATCCATTAGCCTTAGCTGGATTAATTGTAATTGGTTTTATTTCCATCATGGCGATACTTGCACCTTTGATTGCGCCATTTGACCCTGATGCAATTAACGTTAAACACATTTTACTTTCCCCCTCATCAACCCACTTAATGGGCACTGATGGTCTTGGACGTGATGTTTACTCCCGAATGCTATTTGGCGCACGCATATCGCTTTTAGTTGGGATAGTAGCAGTAGGGATTGCCACTATTATTGGCATTGTTCTAGGTGCGATAGCAGGCTTCTATCGTGGCTGGGTAGATACCATCATTATGCGTTTAGTTGATATTATGTTGTCCATTCCAACTTTCTTTTTAATATTAGCTGTCATCGCATTCCTAACGCCCTCTATCTGGAACATCATGATCGTGATCGGCCTCACCTCTTGGATGGGAGTAACACGTTTGGTGCGCGCAGAATTTTTAAGCCTTAGAAATCGTGAGTTTGTGCTGGCATCTCAAACACTAGGCGCCAAAGATAGCCGTTTGATTTTTAAACAACTACTTCCTAATAGCCTTACGCCAATTATAGTCAGCTCAGTGCTCGGTATTGCAAGTGCGGTATTAGTTGAATCTGGATTAAGCTTTTTGGGGTTGGGTGTTCAAGCTCCGCAAGCATCGTGGGGAAATATCCTTACTGATGGTAAAGAGTATATCGAGTTTGCATGGTGGCTCTCTCTCTTTCCTGGCCTTGCCATATTAATTACCGTGATGGGTTATAATTTGCTTGGTGAAGGTCTGCGCGATGCGTTAGACCCAAGAACTTCGAATAACAAATAGAATTTTTGACTTTTAAGGAAAGCTACTCATGGGATTCCTCACTGGAAAACGTGTATTAATCGTTGGTCTATTAAGCAATCGTTCAATTGCCTACGGCATTGCTGAAGCAATGAAGCGTGAAGGTGCTGAACTTGCCTTTACCTACCAAATGGATAAATTTGAAGACCGCGTCAAAAAATTGGCCGCTGAGTTTGATTCAAATATCGTATTGCCATGTGACGTTGGTAGCGATGAACAAATTGATGCGCTATTCCCCGCACTCGCTAAACATTGGGATGGTATTGATGTGATCGTGCATTCAGTTGCTTTCGTTCCTAAAGATGCGCTTGATGGTGACTATTTACAAAAAGTAACGCGAGACTATTTCCGTATCGCTCACGATATCAGCTCTTACAGCTTTGCAGCGCTTGCTAAAGCTGCGATGCCAATGATGGAAGGACGCAATGGCAGCTTACTCACCATTAGCTACTTAGGCGCTGAACGCACACTGCCTAACTATAATGTCATGGGCGTTGCTAAAGCCAGCTTAGAGGCAAATGTACGATACATGGCTCAAAGTTTAGGCCCTAAGGGTATTCGTGTGAATGCTGTGTCTGCAGGCCCAATTAAAACCCTTGCTGCATCAGGTATCGCGGACTTCGATAAGATGCAAGGATTCAACGAAAAGCACGCTCCACTTCGTCGTAATGTAACGATTGAAGAAGTAGGCAATGTATCAGCTTTCTTATGTAGCGATTTAGCATCTGGCGTTACTGGCGAAATTACTTATGT
>Ga0364874_10036_pt1 | contig 67376 bp, 48 predicted proteins | sample ExccelAu500001D4_2_FD_206922 | JGI IMG/M metagenome (GOLD analysis project Ga0364874, IMG submission 206922) | Enriched cells from Trout Bog Lake Hypolimnion, Wisconsin, USA - BchlTB.Aug07.5000.01.D4 | ecosystem: Environmental > Aquatic > Freshwater > Lake > Hypolimnion/Profundal zone | place... | reverse complement strand
GATTATTACTCTTCTGCGCAAAAGATGCAGCAAAAGAAAAAAGAAATACTATGGTGATTAAATTTTTCAAGCGATCTGTACTTTTTTTTCTGATACAAATACTTCTGCTATCAATAATAAAACAGTGATGGCCAAAAAATAGGGATAGAATGATTGATACTCGACATAGCCACCTGCACTGCTGATCGCTTTCTTTTCCATTCCGTTTAACTCTGTCACCAAGGCATCTGAAACAGTTGATGTATTGTCTAAAGCATGATAAGTTCCGTTTGTTGTTTGTGCCAATTGTTTCAACAGATCTTCATTCAGTTTTGAAATAATGGTTTGTCCGTTCTCATCTCTTTTATATTCGTTGGTTCCCGGTTCTGTGATGGGTGAACCTTCAGCAGAACCAACACCAATCGTATGCAATACTGTTCCATGATCTGCCAATTCTTTGGCCACATCAATGGCTTTATCTTCATGATCTTCACCATCAGTAATCAGAATAACTGTTTTATATTTTTTTTCTTTGGTATCCAATGAAGCGTCTGCTAATTGAAGAGCAGCGCTCAAATTTGTTCCCTGCACTGCAATAAAATCGGGTGATGCATTGCCCACAAACATTTTAGTGGCTGTTGCATCGGCTGTTAACGGCATTTGCAGATACGCTTGTCCGGCAAATACAATTAATCCAACACGGTTATTTTCTAATTTATCTGTCAGTTGATTGATAAATTGTTTTGCTTTATCTAATCGTGATGGTTTTTCATCCTGACTGAGCATACTTTTACTTACATCCAAGGCGACCATCACATCAATGCCATTTGCTTTAGAGCCCTTTATTTGTAGAGGTTTTCGAAGATTGCACATTGCAATAATGCCTATACCAATCGCAAACAAAACAATGATTATTTTAAAACGGTATCGTTGCGGAGAATAGTCTTTAGAAAGCAGATCCACCAATCTGGCATCACCCAATTTCTTTTTTGCGGATTGCTTCCATTTTATCACATAAAAGAAAAGCAATACTAATGGTATGAGTATAAATAATCCCGATAAAAATTCTATGTTTTCAAATTCGATCATGCTTATGCAAGCTAATGGGTGTAAGTCAAAAGAAAAAACTAAAACGATGTATCTTAGTTTTTAGATTGTACCTATTTGTTTTGATATGGTCATTTTTTTCCGTGAAAGAATTCCAAATGATTTAAACAGCCCATTAATATCAAATGGTTGTAGACTTGCATATTGGTATTATGATCGCCTTCAATATTCAGTACAAAAAAATACGGGTGTTTATTTTCTTCAACCCAGCCCACAACCCATCCTATTGAATTGCCATTTTCGCGATAACCCCAACCGGTTTTCAATGCGAGGGTATAATTGGCATCTTCTTCTCTCACCATTATTTTTTTTACAACATCCATAGTGGTCTTGCTGAAAGGCAGTTGCCCGAAATATAATTTCTTCACTAATCCTAATTGCTCGTCAGGTGTGATCTTTAAAGAATTGTCCAACCAAAAACTATCCAATCGGTTTCCTATCTTATGATTCCCATATTTTAAACTATCGAGCCATTGCTGCATGGTATCCCTGCCTATCCTTCTTGCCACTTCCTGATAATAAGGCACCGCAGAAATCTTAAAAGCCTGAGTCATGGTAAGATCTTTGTTCCAACTTTCAGCAATTCTTCCATCGGGATATTTGCGAACAATGCTATCCCATTTGATCAGCATATTTTCATTGACGATCTTTCCTGTTTGCAGTCCGATCAATGAATTAACTATTTTAAAAGTAGAAGCAGGAGTATAAGATGAGTCTTTGAAACGTGATAAGTTATAAATGGTAAAATGCCCTTGCCCGTTATCATATAAAGCAAAAGTGCCTTTTACATGACTGGTGTCGAAATAGATTTTGAGACTGTTGTCGATCGTTACATTATTGGGACTGCATGCTGAAACCAAGATGACAGTTGACAGAATAGAGATGACTGAAAAAATACGATTCATTATTTTACTTTATGAGTTATACTTATTGATTTCTTTATTGCTAAAATACAAATTGCAGAATTATTTCAACACACCCAATTCTTTGCCCACTTTTGTAAATGCAGCAATGGCTTTATCTAAATGTTGTTGTTGATGCGCTGCACTTAACTGAACACGAATTCTTGCTTTACCTTTTGCAACAACTGGAAAGAAAAATCCAATAACATACACACCTTCATCCAAAAGCTTAGCGGCGAAAGTTTGCGCCACCACTGCATCGTAGAGCATGATGGGAACAATAGGATGATCGCCGGGCTTAATATCAAAACCCGCTTCTGTCATTTTTGTTCTGAAATATTTTGTGTTGAATTCTAATTTATCACGCAACTCAGTTGTTTCAGTCAACATATCCAACACAGCGATCGATGCGCCAACAATACTTGGCATTAAAGTGTTTGAAAATAAATATGGACGAGAACGTTGCCGTAATATTTCTATGATCTCTTTTCTGCCACTTGTAAAACCACCACTTGCACCACCCAGCGCTTTACCTAATGTTCCGGTGATGATATCAATTCTTCCCATCACATTCCTGTATTCATGTGTGCCTCTTCCTGTTTTACCGAGAAAGCCTGATGAGTGACATTCATCGATCATCACTATCGCATCATATTGATCGGCGAGGTCACATATCTTATCTAATTGTGCAATGGTGCCGTCCATGCTGAAACTACCGTCAGTCACAATGATTCTACTACGTAAATGTTGTGTCTCTTTTAATTTCCCTTCCAGATCAAACATGTCGTTATGTTCGTAACGATACCGTTGCGCTTTGCATAAACGAACGCCGTCAATGATGGATGCATGATTTAATGAATCAGAAATAATTGCATCTTCTTCATTGAATAAAGGTTCGAATACACCCCCGTTTGCATCGAAAGCAGCGGCATATAAAATGGTATCTTCTGTTCCGAGAAATGTTGCGATCTTTTTTTCGAGTTCTTTGTGAATGTCTTGCGTACCGCAGATAAAACGCACACTACTCATCCCATAACCATGTGTATCGATGGCTTTATGTGCTGCTTCGATCACTTTTGGATGTGATGATAAACCCAGATAGTTATTAGCGCAGAAATTTAAAACAGTTTTTCCGCCAACAATTATTTCAGGGCCTTGTTCGCTTGTGATGATACGTTCTTTTTTAAATAATCCTGCCGCTTCAATCTCGTTCACATCTTTTTTGATACGGGCAACAAATTTTTCATTCATATTTCTATGTTTTAGCAATACAATTTTAATAATCAATCACCTGTTCCTGAATGCTTGCAGGAATTTCTCTCCATTCATATTGCTGATTACGCAATTGCGGTTCGAAGCCTGCTTCTTTGATCGCATCCTGAATACTTTTATACGTAAAGCGATGCGGTGCTCCTGCAGCACTTACCACATTTTCTTCGAGCATGATACTGCCAAAATCATTTGCACCGCCATGTAAAGTAATTTGTGCAGTTTGTTTGCCAACCGTTAACCAACTTGCCTGAATATTTTTAATGTTCGGCAACATGATCCGACTGATGGCAACCATGCGAATATATTCATCAGGTGTTGTTAAATTATGTACACCGCGAATCTTGGCAAGCAATGTATCAACATCCTGAAACGTCCAGGCAATGAATGCAAGAAAACCTTTTGCATGAGCGGGTTTCATGGCCTGCACTTCTCTTATTCTTGTTAAATGAATAAAGCGTTCTTCCAATGTTTCCACATGCCCAAACATCATCGTTGCGGATGTGGTGATATCTAATTTATGTGCTTCATGCATGATAGCGAGCCATTCATCAGCCCCACATTTGCCTTTGCTTATTAATCTTCTTACACGATCCACTAAAATTTCTGCACCTGCGCCGGGCAATGAATCCATGCCTGCTTCTTTCAATGCAGTTAATACTTCTTTATGTGTTGATTTTTCTAATTTGGTGATATGTGCCACTTCAGGTGGACCGAGTGTATGTAATTTGATGGTTGGAAATTCTTCTTTGATCTGTTTGAAAGTCTTTACATAAAAATCCAATCCCAATTCTGGATGATGGCCGCCCTGCAGCAATAATTGATCGCCACCCCACTGCAATGTTTCACTTATTTTTTTGCGATAGGTAGGCATATCGGTGATATATGCCTCACCATGACCGGGGATTCGATAAAAATTACAGAATTTACAATTGGCAATACAAACATTGGTGGTGTTTACATTCCGGTCTATCTGCCAGGTTACTTTTCCATGCGGCACTTGTTTTTTGCGTAACTCATCAGCAACAAACATCAGTTCAGTAAGCGGTGCATTCTTATATAAAAAGATTCCTTCTTCCATATTCAGGAATTCAAAATTCAATGCCCGCTGATATAGTTCGTCTAACTGCATATTTCATTTGGTTAAGGAGCAAAGGTAGGGTTGCAAAGCTTCAGTTGTGCAACATTGATCTGGTGTTTTGCCCACCGTTAAGCAGGATATTCTGCCATTAATATAAATGATGCAACAAACTGCATATATGTTTTGTCTGTGCTGAAATAGGATGTAATTTTAATGTATTCAAGTATTGATTGAAAGCTTTCATTTCAACACACGCTGCATGATAAAACATACGACTGCCTGTTTAGCTGTTTTACTTTTTTTGCTTTGTAAAACCGTTTCTGCCCAGGAAGAATTTGTTTCGCCTCAGGCAAAATTCATCACCAAATTCCCTTTTGTACAAATAACCGGCGGTATTATAATTCTGCAGGCACAACTGGATAATATTAAAGATTCTCTCAATTTTGTTTTAGATACAGGCAGCGGCGGCATTTCATTAGATTCATCCACGGTGGAAGAATTTAAATTGACACGGGTAAAAAGTGACCGAACCATCCGCGGTATCGGTGGTATGAGAACTGTTGACTTTACCAACAAACACAGCCTGGTTCTTCCGGGTTTGAAAGTTGATGATCTTGACTTTCATATCAACAACTACGATCTGCTTACCAGTGTGTATGGCGTTAAAATAGACGGCATCATCGGTTTTTCTTTTCTGCGAAAATTCATTGTGAAGATTGATTATGATAAATTAATGATCGAGGTATATACCCCTGGAATGTATAAATATCCGAAAGGTGGTTTTTTATTGAAGCCGGGTTTTAATGCATTGCCTTATTATGGCGCAACCGTAAAAGATGAGAGGACGGTAAACGGTAAATTTATTTTTGATACAGGTGCCGGACTTTGTTTTTTATTGTCGCAGGATTTTGTGGATGACAGTCTCTTTATCGGTAAAAAAAGAAAAATATATCCTACGCAGGCTGAAGGTATCGGCGGTAAAAAAACAATGAATACCACGATCGTAAAAGAGATCCAGTTTGGTCCGTATCGTTTTAAAAAAGTACCGGTATATATTTTCAATGACGAGTTCAATGCTACTTCTTATCCTTTTCTGGGCGGGTTGATCGGCAATGATCTGCTCCGCAGGTTTAATGTCGTAATCAATTATCCCGAACAAACCATTCACTTAAAGTTCAATACACATTTTAATGACCCCTTTGATTATTCTTATACCGGATTGGGTATTTATCTGATTGACGGAGATATTAAAGTAATTGATATCATTCCAGGATCTCCCGGCGAAAAAGCAGGCTTTAAACCCAATGATATTATTTTTGCACTGGATAATAATTTCACCAGAAATATTCAATCCTATAAAGCAGCGTTACAAAATGCGGGGGCCAAAGTAAAAGTTTTGGTGTTGAGAGATAATCAACCCATCGTCCTTTATCTGAATGTAAAAAACATCGCCAAATAAGTGGATGCCTTCCAATTAATCTTATGCAAATAGTTTCCATAAACTTTTTTGTTGCTACTTTGCAGTTTCCATTTTTATAAAATTATGATTCAATTCAACAGATTTGTTTTAGCAAATGGTTTAAGAGTTTTGGTACATGAAGATCATTCAACACCGATGGCAGTTGTAAATGTGATGTATGATGTAGGATCGAGAGATGAAGATCCCGAAAAAACGGGCTTTGCTCATTTGTTTGAACATCTCATGTTCGGCGGCAGCATCAATATTCCTGATTATGATGAACCCTTGCAACGTGCAGGCGGAGAAAACAATGCATATACGACTAATGATCTCACTAATTATTATTGTCAGTTGCCTGCCGAAAATATCGAAACTGCTTTTTGGTTAGAAAGTGATCGTATGTTAAGTCTTGCTTTCAGTGAAAAAAGCCTTGAAGTGCAGCGCAAAGTTGTATGCGAAGAATTCAAAGAGCATTATATCAATAAACCTTATGGCGATATCTGGCATAAGATGCGGGCATTGGCATACAAAGTTCATCCGTACAGATGGATGACGATCGGTAAAGAATTAAGTCATGTTGAAAATGTAAAAATCGAAGATGTAAAGAAATTTTTCTTCAAACATTATTGTCCTTCAAATGCGATCATCGTTGTTGCCGGAAAAGTAAAAACAGAGGAAATAAAATTGCTGATAGAAAAATGGTTTGGTGATATCCCATCAGGAGAAAAATACAACCGTAATTTGCCACAGGAACCCAAACAAGAAAAAGCAGGTTTATTGGAAATAAAGGCTGACGTGCCTTTGGACGCATTCATTAAAACATGGCATATGGGTGGCAGATTGGATAAAGAATATTATATCGCAGACCTGATCGGTGAAATTTTAGGTGGTGGCGCTTCATCACGTATGTATCAATCTCTGGTAAAAGAAAAACAATTATTCAGCAATCTGGATTGCTATCATTATGGTACTGTTGAAAATGGTTTGTTGACCGTTGAAGGGAAATTAGTGAAGGGTGTTAAGATGGCCGATGCTGAAAAAGCAGTGACCGAAGAAATAGAAAAAATAAAAACAGAATCGATCAGTGAAACAGAATTACAAAAAGTAAAAAATAAAACAGAAAGTATAATTGCATTCGAAGACATGAGTGTGATGAACCGCGCCAACAGCCTGGCATTTTATGAATTACTCGACGATGCCACTTTAATGAACACAGAGCTGGAACGTTATAATGCTGTTACAGCAGCAGACATACTCCATTACAGCAAAGAATTATTTGACGAAAAGAACAGTAACACGATTCATTATTACAGTAAGAATTAGTTTCAACACAGAGTAAAAGAGTTAAAGAGTATTGTAAGAGAATGTTAAGCAAGAATAAATATGACGAAATTACTTCTGCAATAATTGGCGCAGCAATTGAAGTACATAAAGAACTTGGGCCGGTTTGCTTGAATCTGTTTATGAGGTTTGTTTGCAAAAATTATTAATCAAAAAAGGCTTGTCTGTCAAAAGACAGGTTCAATTACCAATCAACTTTCAAGGTGAACTATTAGAAAAAGATTTTTTTATTGACATGCTTATTGAAGACGAAATTGTTATCGAATTGAAAAGTGTAGAAGGATTACTTCCCATACACAAAGCACAATTGTTAACCTATTTAAAACTTTCAGGAAAACAAGTTGGGTTATTAATAAATTTTAATGTTGTATTATTAAAAGATGGAATAAAAAGAAGAGTCATGGGGTATCTTGAATAATTATCTCTGCGTGACTCTTATACTCTTTTACTCTGTGGTAAATAAAGAAATATGAACAGAAAACAATCCCCAAAAATATTAGATGCGGTTGAATTTGATCTGCAACTGAAACCATGCTCTCGTTTTAATTTAGACAATGGTGTTCCTGTATATGCAATTGATGCAGGTGCAGAAGAACTGATCATGATTGAATTTGTTTTTTATGCCGGCAACTGGTATGAAGAAAAAAATATTGTTGCAGCCACCACCAATTTCATGCTGAAGAACGGAACAAAAAACAAATCGGCATTTGCACTAAATGATCATTTCGAATTTTATGGCGCGTATTTAAATCGGCATTGTTACAACGAAACGGCAACATTCACTTTGCACACACTCAGCAAACACTTGCCTGCACTGCTTCCTGTAATGGCGGAAATATTGACGGAATCTGTTTTTCCGGAAGAAGAATTGGCCATCTACAAACAAAATCAAAAACAAAGATTAGAAGTTAATTTAAAGAAATGTGATTTTGTGGCCAACAGATTAATTGATGAATATGTTTTCGGCATCGACCATCCTTACGGAAAATATACTTCCACTTTAGATTACGATCAGTTGCAGAGAGAAGAGCTTGTTCAGTTCTTTCAGAAATATTATATCAATGCAAAATGTGCGTTATTTGTTGCAGGAAAATTGCCTGCTAACATTCAAGAGCAATTAAATAAATTCTTTGGATCATTACCATTGAACCAATCTGCATTAAAAGAAATTCAGTTCAAACAATTTCCTGCCGAAACAAAAAAATACAATATCATCAATGATGCAAATGGTGTGCAGGCTGCCATCAGAATAGCAAGGCCTTTCCCAGATCGCCATCACGAAGATTATCCAAAAGTGCATGTGCTCAATAATATTTTCGGCGGATTCTTTGGAAGCAGACTGATGAGTAATATTCGTGAAGACAAAGGTTATACTTATGGTATCTCTTCTCATATACAGAATCATATTCACGATACAGCATGGTTAGTAAGTACCGAAGCGGGGCGTGATGTTGCTGCCGCCACCATTGCAGAAACTTATAAAGAAATGGAAACGCTGCGCAATGAATTAGTGGATGAAGAAGAATTGAATCTCGTTCGAAATTATATGATCGGCGGGTTATTGGGGGATCTCGATGGGCCATTCCAGATCATCTCCAGATGGAAAAGTTATGTTTTAAATGGTTTGACCGAAGATTATTTTTATCACAGCATCAACACTATTAAAACCGTTACTGCCGAAGAATTACAGGTGTTAGCAAAAAAATATTTAAACCCCGAAGAGTTTTACGAACTTGTTGTTATATAAATCATCTTATGATACAATTCTTAGCAAAAACATTGATCACTTCAGTTGGCGTTTTAGCCGCAGCATTTCTCTTGTCAGGTGTGCATATTGACAGTACACTCACAGCCATTTTAGTAGCAGCGGTATTGGGTTTATTAAACAATTTTGTAAAACCATTTTTAATTATTCTAACCATACCCATCACCATTTTTACGTTGGGATTATTTTTACTCGTCATCAATATTCTCATCATCAAATGGGCTGCAGATATTGTTCCGGGTTTTAAAGTGGATGGTTGGTTCTCTGCATTGCTGTTCAGTTTAATTGTTTCAATCATTACATCTTTCATCGAAGGATTAATAAAAAACAATCAACCCGAAAAAGAGCAATAATTTTTTTGTACTTAGCTTTGGAGTTATTAATTAAACAACTGTTGCGTCGCACACTTGTACTGCAACAATTCTATTCGCCTTTACCGTTTCAAAATAAACTTTGTTGCAACGAAGTTTGAGATAAATATTGATTAATAAATTTCGGAAATGCCAATGCATTGACTTTTTTAATCGGCTGCCATTGATAATGTTCCAAAGACTTAGGTATTTTTTTCAACTTCAATTTTATAAACTGACCCTTGATTTGCTGATGCGTTAATTGCTGCGAAGAAACTGCCGAAATGTTCACCACATCTGCATTCTGCAATGCGAACTGCTCCTTCAACCATTGTGCAACAATTTCAATATTCCATTTTATTTGTTCGGTTGATTCCAGCAAATAAAATTCAAACAGGTTTTCCCAAATATCTTTTTGAGTTCTTTTATGCACTAATATCTTATCATCATGTTCTATCAAAAAGTAATAAAACCAACGATGTTTTTTTTGCAGTACTTTTTCTTTAAACGGAAGTTGATTTACTTTTCCTTCTTTACATGCAACACAAATCTTTTGTAAAACACAAGTACTGCATAAAGCTGCAATCGGTTTACAAACGGTTGCACCGAAATCCATGATCGCTTGATTATACTCACCCGGATTTATTGTATCTAAAACTTTTTCAGCTAATTGAGTAAATTCTTTTTTTCCGTTTGTGCTGTCGATAGCAGTTTCAATTCCAAACACACGCGATAAAACACGAAACACATTTCCATCAACAACAGCATAGGGTAAATTATATGCAAATGAACTGATCGCAGCTGCTGTATAAGGGCCAATTCCTTTTAATGAAACAATCTCATCGTAAGTCTGCGGAAATTTTCCATTCAATGCTGTAGCAACAAATCTTGCGGTAAATAATAAATTTTTACAACGGTTATAGTAACCCAATCCTTCCCATAACTTAAAAATAGCTTCATCTTTTGCTTTAGCCAGTTGCTGAATGGTTGGATACTTTTCAATAAAGCGTTCATAATATTGCCAACCCTGCTCAACACGTGTTTGCTGCAGAATCACTTCACTCAACCATATTTTATAAGGATCTTTCTCGCCTTTCCAGGGCATTGCTCTGCGATTGGTCTTTTTATGCCATTGCATCAGTAACGAAGTGAATTTTGATTTAGTCATTCAGCAAATATTCAATAAAACGATAACAATTTATATGAAGATTTGGATGTGTTATCATTACACATTGAATATTATATTACTCAATTATGATAAAAGGATTAAGATTTTTACGTATTTTACTTGCAAATACAAGAAAATTTGTCGTATTTTAATTCTCTTTTAAATGAAAATCAATAAACAAAAGATATGAGAAAATCAGATCTTATCAACAATATTTCTGACAAGACCGGCATACCAAAAGTTGATGTGTTGGTTACATTGGAAACAATGTTTAAAGAGGTGAAAGAAAGTTTAGCCAATGGCCAAAACATTTATATACGCGGCTTTGGCAGTTTTATTACAAAAAAACGCGCTGCCAAGATCGGCAGGAATATCAAGCGGAATATTGCTGTGGAAATACCCGAACATTACATACCTGCATTTAAGCCGGCAAAGGAATTTATGCAAGAAGTGAAAAGCAAGCATCAGTCTGAGTAACTTTGCACAAATTTTATTAAGTGAAACGTCAGCAGTTAGTTCTCCTCCTCAGTGGAATAGTTTTGGTAGCCTTATTATATTTTTTCGGTCAAACCAATACACCCAAAAAAGATTCTCCCGCAGGCTCTGTACCTGCCCAAGCATCACAGAATACCGATATTCAGTTCAGCGATATTTTGGCAAAAGCCAAGCAAAGGCTTACTTCAGATCAAAATCAAAGAATGGCGGGATTGGAAAATGCTGTGATCAGGGGCGATGTAAATGAACAGAAATTGCACTTGTATCATCAATTAGCCCGTTTCTGGAAAGACTCTGTAAAAATATTTGAACCCTACGCATATTACACCTCAGAAGCTTCTAAGTTGGAAAATTCGGAAAAAAGCCTCACTTTTGCCGCCCAACTATTCATAGATAATCTGTTGATAGAAGGCGATCCTGCCATGCAAAAATGGCTGGCAACAAATGCAAAAGATCTTTTAGATAGGGCTACGAAAATCAATCCTGATAACGATTCTACCAAAATTGGCATCGGTGCATGTTATATGTTGGGCAATATTTCCGACAACCCCATGCAGGGTATTTTAGCGGTAAGAGAAGTTGTTCAAAAGAACCCGAATAACCTTTACGGACAGATGATTTTGGGTTTGGGAGGAAAGAAAAGCGGTCAATTTGATAAGGCGATTGAACATTTTTCAGTCATTTTACAGAAGCAACCCAATAATCTGGAAGCTATATTTCAGATCGCTGAGTGTTATGAGCTGAAAAGCGATAAAGTGAATGCTGTAAAATGGTATGAGACAGGAAAGAAGCTGATCAGCAATGAAGAGATCAAAAAGCAAATAGATAAGCGTATTAACGAACTGAAATAATTTTTTTAACTAATTAAAACTTGACCGAGTATGCCTTGTGGTAAGAAAAGAAAACGTCATAAAATTGCTACACACAAACGTAAAAAACGTTTAAGAAAGAATCGTCATAAGAAAAAGAACAAATAATTCTTTACGATTTTACAACATAAAGAAGTCTTGGTTTTGCTGAGGCTTCTTTATACACTTAACTGTATTTGCCATCACTTTCTCAGCTGCAACTTTACCTAACCTTCCTTTACTCAGGCAAATACGATCAGGTGATAATGGAAATGTTTCGGTCAATCAAATGACCGGAAATATGTTCATGCATTTTAAAAGTTGCAAATTTTGTGAACAAAGAACTAATCATTAACGCAGCCCCTTCCGGCGTTGAAATTGCTTTGCTGGAAGATAAAAAATTAGTAGAGCTGCACAACGAAAAAGCAGATGCTAACTTTGCCGTAGGTGACTTATACCTGGGCAAGGTCAAAAAGCTTATTCCCGGACTCAATGCTGCCTTTATAGATGTTGGCTTTGAGAAAGATGCTTTTTTACATTATACAGACCTTTCTCCCTATGCACGTTCTATTTTGAAGTTCACCCAACAGGCAATGAGCGATCAAAATGAAAACAGTTTTGATTTTTCCAAATTTCAAATTGAACCCGAAATTGTAAAAACAGGAAAGATCAATGAAGTGCTGAACGGCAAACCCAATGTTTTAGTACAGATATTAAAAGAACCGATCGCTGCAAAAGGCCCCAGATTAAGTTGTGAATTGAGTTTGCCCGGAAGATTCGTAGTAGTTACTCCATTCAATGAAATTGTTGCGGTATCTAAAAAAATTCATTCTTCTGAAGAAAGAAAACGTTTGCATAAAATAGTAGAAGCGATCCGCCCGAAAAATTTTGGTGTGATCGTAAGAACGGCTGCCGAAGGGAAAAGTACATCAGAATTACATCAGGACTTACTTTCTTTAATTGAAACCTGGAAAGGCATTCAGGAAAATTTAAAAGGTGCACAGGCTCCTGCTAAAATATTAAGCGAACAGGATAAAACAACCAGCATACTTCGTGATCTGTTGAGTGAAGATTTTAACCGCATCGTTGTTAACGATAAAAATATTTTTAACGACACTAAAAATTATATTCAACGCATTGCGCCTGATAAAGCAGAGATCATTTCTTATTATAATAACGGTTCTCCTTTATTCGATCATTTCGGTATTACCAAACAGGTAAAAAGTTCTTTTGGTAAAACGGTAAATCTGCCGAGCGGTGCCTATTTAATTATTGAACATACAGAAGCATTACATGTAATTGATGTAAACAGCGGTTATAAAAGTGTAAGTAACAATCAGGAAGAGAATGCGCTGCAAACCAATCTGGAAGCAGCTGAAGAAATAGCAAGGCAATTGCGTTTGAGAGATATCGGCGGTATTATCGTCATTGATTTCATTGATATGAAATTGCCCGATAACAAACGCAAGCTGCAGGATTCAATGGAAGTCTATATGAAGACGGACCGTGCAAAACACGCCGTGCTCCCTATTTCGAAGTTTGGATTGATGCAGATCACAAGACAAAGAATGCGCCCTGAAGTAAATATCACAACAACTGAACTTTGTCCTTCTTGCGGCGGCACCGGAAAAGTCTCTTCTACACTTTTATTAGAAGATGAAATTGAAAAACGACTGCATTATTTAATTACACATGCGCATAAGAGTTTGACATTGTACGTGCATCCTATCGTTTATTCTCATTTAACAAAAGGATGGTTTAATTCTATCGTTAAAAAATGGAAGCGCAAGTATAAAATAAGTCTAAGTGTAAAAGCCAATACTAATTATCATTTGATCGAATTTCATTTTTATGATCATCAGGAAGAAGAAATAAAATTTTAATACGCAATAAAAAACCCATTCAAAATTGAATGGGTTTTTTATTATCATTTAAAACAATTATTGTTTTTGTAATATCAATTTACATATACCCTGATCTCCGTAAACAGTGGCAATGATATGTATTTTCAGAGATACATATCCTGTACATGAAAATATATTGCCAGAACTGCCGGTACCGGTGGAAGTAGTATAAGATCCATAATTACCCCATAAAATACCGGAAGGAATTGTAGCAACACCTGTTGCAGGGTCAGCAGCGGCATACAAAGGATTGATAACTGTACCAACACCCACAGCAGGCCAAACCTTACTAAGGTTTAATTGGTTGGCACCAGGACCATCTGTAACTTGAACCAATGAACCATCGGCATTATCCTGCCAATCATCATCATACAACACTTTGTAAGTGCCCGCCATTGGTGCCACATAAGGGCAAACAACATTGGCTAAAAACGAGAAACAGGCATTATAATTCGTTCCGCCTAATATTCCCGAACCACTGTTGGTTCCTGTATTGTTCACATCATATTGCTGACCGGATTTTGTAAACATACGGTTATAAAAAGAATAAAAACTACCCGGAGCAATGGAACCGATGGGAACACCCAAAGCAGCAGCCAATTCAGTACCTGAAACAGTAATGGTTGTAGATGACACAAACGGTACTGTTTTTACTTTTTTCCATTTGGTAGTGTCATAAGTTGAACCTGAAACAGCATATACATCGATATGATCAATAGGATCGCTACCCTTATATTGATGTACAATTACACCAACTTGAGAAGTAGCGAGTGCGGCTGCGTTCATGTTTTGACTGATAGTACTGTCAAGTACTACATAGGCCCCGATACCAAAATTCGAAACAGTCGAAAGCGGGTTTAGCACTCCGTCAGTTTTTTTGCAGGAGTTAACAGCAAATAAGAAACTGCAGATTGTGATACTAAATATTATTTTCTTCATAATAATCATTTTAAAATATTTATTTAATAAAGTTATCAGGATTATTATCCCAGAATACTTTGTTTGCTGCAGTTCCCGGTGTTTTTTGTGCAGGCGCATTTGAGTTCCTGTTCACAAATACTGAAGGATAAAAGAAAGAACGCATAAATATTCCCGGTGCAGCTGTTGTTACCGCCAATTGCACGTTTTTAGGACTACCTGTACGTCTTAAATTATTGTAAGCTTCAACACCATTACCCCATAATGCAATGGCATATTCAGATTGTATAATATCTAATTGAGCAGCAGGCGTTGTAGCAGCAGTGTACAAACTGTTTACCAACGCAATATAGTTAGTGATCTGGGTTGTACTTGCCAAAGCATTTGCAGGAATAGAAGTATTTACATATCCTATTGCTGTTGGGAATCCTACCACTTTATTGATAGACTGTGTAACACCTGATGTTAATAATGTTGCAGGAGTACCTGTCCCTACAGTAGTACCTAAAGTTAATGCTGCTTCAGCTTCCAAGAAAGCAGTGAAAGAGGATAACCAGATAGGACTGATACCGTTACCGCCTGCACCCATTCCTAAGGCTACTGCTTTACCCTGGCTATAATCAAATTCGCCGCCGGCAGGATAAACACCCCAAGCAGTTCTGTATGCTCCGTCCGGTGGTGCACCGCTGTTATCGCCGTGATCTCTTCCCCAATATCCTTTACCCACCACACAATAAGGTGTAGCTGATGGTACAGAAGGATACCAAACAGGGAAAACGTTGTTCGAATAATTTGTGTAACAAGGCAATGACTGCTGGTTTGCATTGGCATAGTTGGTCTGTTGACGATAGAAATAATAACGCAATCTTGGGTCTCCTGTTGTTGGTGCCGCTGCAGTAGAAGGCAGGTTTACATTTCCGCTATATTTTTCAGCAGCCACTTTCCAGAAAAAGTAGTTAGACAAATATTCGCCCACACCGCCTGAGTTAACATAATCGGCTGCATAATGCGGATGTCTGCTGTCGGGTGATAATGTTTTACTGTATTGGAATACAAAATCCTGAGCGGGTGTGTTAATCAGGTTATTGGCCGTAACTAATGCCTGAATTTTTGCAGCCGCAGTATTATCAACCAGTCTTACCTGCATATAAAATTTCAATTTTAAGGTATTGGCTAATTTTATCCAGTTAGCTGTACTTCCGTTATAATACAAATCAACGCCGGAAGGAATGGTTGCACCGCTTTTACCAAAATCTAAAATGGCACTGTCTAACATGGATTGAACAGCAGCATAAGTGGAAGCTCCCGGATCAACACCAGGTGTTGTATTAGCTGAACCAAGCTCAGCCTGAGAATATGGAACATCACCAAATTGGTCAACTAATGTTCCCAATGTATATGCAGATAAAACACGTGCAATACCTGACTCCGTATATTTCAGCTGCGCTTGTGCTAAGGGTATCAAAGCCTTTGAATTATTTAATACTGAGGAATAAGCTGTGGTCCATTCACCATCAAATGATGCCGGTGAATAAGCATTGTTATATAATGGACCGCCCCAGTATTGCTGGCGAGCCAACTGAGCACCATAATCAGATGCAGTTGAATAAAAGCTATTAAAATTGATTTGCACATTATTCAATAACAAATCAACATCGGCAGTTGATAAGCTGGGTGCATTGGGGTTCACCAGTAAAGCATCCAACTGCTTGGTACAGGCCGTCATACCTGCAGCTATCAGAAGCAATCCCAATAAAATTTTTCTATATTTCATAATAATTTTCTTTTAATATTTTTAGAATGATACTCTAATGCTTGCACCATAACGGCGGGCAGAAGGTCCGGTTAATGCTTCATATCCTCTACCATTACCTACGCCTGTTGCTGAAGCTTCAGGATCATAATGTACATATTTGGGGAAGTTTGGAGCATAATACCAAAGGTTGGTACCAGACAGACTAAAAGTTAGATCTCCAAAAGGTGTTTTAGATAACAATTTGCCCGGCAATCTGTATGATAAAGAAGCTTCTCTTAATTTGATGAAAGTTGCATCAAATATAGAAGTTTGTGTAACATTGGTTCCTGCCAAACCATTACCGAAATAAACCTGAGATGAAGAAATCTGAATTGTATTTGTTTGTCCATTCGCATTTACACCCGGTAATATTAAAGGCAATCCTCTGTCAAATTCTGTATCTTTTGTTACACCGCGGCTTAACAACGCGCCTGCTGTTCCTGAGAATACATCACCACCTTCTGAATAATCCCATTGCATTCTAAAACTGAAAGCTTTATACGTTAAAGTACTTATTCCTGTTACTTTATATAAAGCATTTGGATCAGCGATCACTCCAATATCATTTGAAACAACATAGTTTCCATCAGCACCTACCAATCTTTTACCGGATTTTGGATCAACCTGCCAATAGTTACCCATGATCACACCATACGCATATCCGTTCTTGGCAAAAGTTCCCTGATTTGAATATCCGGAGATACCCACCTGAGCAATATCACTCGGAATACCGGAAACCATGCTCTTGTTCAGATTATATAAGACCTCTAAACGCCATTTCCAATCCTTTGTTTCAATCACATTATAGCCCAATTGCAATTCAATACCTTTATTGGTAACATTTCCGGCATTGATATTGGTATAAGTATAACCTGTTGAAGGATCTAATGATCTGTTCAGGATCTGGTTATTAGAAGTTCTGCTGTATAAAGTCAAATCAACACTTAACTTGCTTTTGAAGAAACGACCTTCGATACCACCTTCAATCTCATCCAACAACTCCGGTTTTAAATTCGGATTAGCCAATTTACTTGGAAGCGCATTTACATTTACATTGTTTCCGCTGGTTGTTGTAAATACTTTTGTAGCAATTGACAGAGAAGGACGAGTTGAATAAGGATCAGGGAAATTAGCACTGGTTGCATAACCCAATCTTAATTTCAGATAATTAATATTCTTGCTGTTCTTCAAAGCTTCAATAGCTGAAGTTGGGATATAAGATAAAGCTACACTTGGATAGAAAATGCTTCTGTTATTAGGTTCAACAGTTGATGACCAGCTGTTACGTCCACCTACTGTTAAATAAGCATAATCTTTATACCCTAAAGTACCTTGTGCAAAAGCACCGATACTTAATGTTTGAGAACTGTAATTAAGACCACTACCATCTTCACCGCCTGTTACGTGCGAAACGAAATTGGCGTGATTCATCAAACCATAAACCAATTGTTGTGTGCTTGTTAAGCCTACCTGATCATAAGAATATCTTCTGCTGTTAACACCCGCATCAACATTCAGGTCAAAGTCATTAGATAATCTTTTTGTATAATTTGCAAAAATGGTATGATCCCAGATATTATTGGTACCGTTAGTAGTACGCATGATACCTAAATTCTGATAAATACCGCCTTTGTTTTGTTCGTAATAGTTGTACTCGGAATAATTATCATACCCTACTCTGTATGCTAAGTTCAATCCCTTCAATACTTCATATTTTACAGATAACTGTCCGTAAACCCTGTTTACTTTATCACCCGTAAAGCTGTTGTATAAAGTCCAACGTGGATTTTGAATATCATTACCGTTTCTGTAATAAATAGAAGAATGATCTGAAGGTAATTCATAAGGTAATCCCATCAAATCAACCGCTGTTGGTGTATACAATACGTTACCGAATACAGATGCATTAGATGCATTGTTTCCGTAGCTATCACTGGTAGGAGGAGATTTTTGATCAGTCAATGCATAGTTGAAAGTACCGCTAACGGTTACTTTATTGGAAAGTTTAGCATTTCCACCCATTCCAAATACATTTTTATTTAAACCGTTACCGATCACATAACCCTGATCGTCTGTATAACTGTAACTCACATTGTAGTTAAAGTTTTGTGTTGACCCGGCAACATTAATAGAAGTGTTACTTACTGTTCCTGTTCTGAAAAAGTTAGGTACACTTGGATAATATTTGTATGCATAAAGAGCGCCTTTGTATTGAGGCAATTGAGCATTCCATGCAGCTCTGTCATAAGGATGTGCAACCATAACCGGAGGGTTTTGGAAAGCACCACCCCAGTTACTGAAGAATGCAATACCTACACTTAAATCAAAACCACCACCATATTTATCATTGTATTCAGGTAAAATAGCCTGTGTATTAAAGAAAGATTGAGAAACAGTTATTTCTGTTTTCTTTCTTGTTTTTGCAGCAGAACCATTTTTAGTAGTAATTAAGATCACACCGTTTCTTCCGGCTTCACCATATAAAGTAGTTGCGCTTAATCCTTTTAATACGTTTAAGCTTTCAATGGTATTAGGATCCAAATCCAGAAAACGGCTTGGTGTCTGGTTTCCATAAGTAAAATTAGCCTGAGCATTGGTGCCGCCATCGAAAGGAACACCATCCACAATAAATAAAGGTTGAGAGTTACCTGTAATAGTACTGATACCTCTGATATTGATATTGGTACCGCTACCGCTCAAGCCGCTTGTATTCAGGATATTCAAACCGGGTGCTTTACCGGATAAAATTCTGGCTACATCTGCTTCAGGTCTCAACTCTATTTCATCTTTTGCAACAGTTGACACACCATAACCTAATGCCTTCTTATCGCGTTTGATACCTAAGGCGGTAACAACCACTTCGCTTAGATCCTGGCTCAATTGTTTCAAAGAAATACTTGCAACACCGTTTGAAGGTGTTACTTCTTTTCTTTCATAACCAACACCACTAATAATAAGTGTGGCACCTGATTTTACATTGAGGGAGTAAATACCCTTTTCATCAGTTGAAGTTCCTTTTTGAGTTTTCTTGTCAACAACGGAAGCACCTTCAATCGGCTTCCCTTTGTCATCTGTAACTTTTCCAGTTACAACAGTTGTTTGTGCGAGACTGGTAATAGTTGCAAATACCAGAGCACAAAAACCCATCAGTAGTTTTTTTCTCATGTTGCTTAAAATTTTGGTAAAAAATGCCGTTGATAATGTTATACGACCGCCCAAAATAAGAAAAAGCTGCTCACAAAAAAAATAAAAGCAACTTTATTTATTTTTTTACGTGTCTATTTTAAAAAATGCATCTTTCATAAATTTCATTTACTATATGCCACTCTTTCTTAATAGAATTTCAAATAAAAGATTATTTAATTAAATATTATCTATAAACTATGTTATTATTTATTCTAAATAATCAACAAGTATTATTCTTAAGTGTTTGATTATCAAAAAAGAAAGAAGAAAAAATGTTATATTTTAATTTAAAAAATGTGTATCAAAATCAATTTCTACCAGAATTAAAATTTAGTTGATATACGATAAGCATCGTACAATTAATTTATCAACAGTCACAAAAAATTATTTTGCCATGTGCCCCATTATTGTAATTTAGTGCAAGAATTTAATGGGTTAGTAAGTAAGAGGGTTAACAGCAATGTTAGCCCTTTTGCCTTTTAAAGATTTACTCCTGAAACCCTTTATTATTGCAGCTTCAGCAAGTTTACCCTTCATTTATTTTATAAAAAATCTTACGACTCATTTTCTTTCTGAATAAAAAATATGAATAGCATTCAAGAATATTTTTCATAAAAATAAATCTTCCTTTTTTGCAATTATCTTTATTGCATGAGCAAAATAAAGACAGCATTTTTTTGCAGCAATTGTGGTTATGAAAGTGCCAAATGGTTAGGCAAATGCCCTTCCTGTAATTCATGGAATACTTTTATTGAAGAAGTTTTAGATAAAGGCAATAACAAAGAGCAAAGTTGGAAAGGATATAGCGACGATAAAAAAACATCAAAAGCAATTGCATTAAATAATGTTGTTACAACAGAAGAAGAAAGAATTGTTACCAATGATGCAGAATTAAATCGTGTATTAGGTGGCGGCATTGTTCCGGGAAGTATTGTTTTGGTTGCCGGTGAACCGGGTATCGGCAAAAGCACTTTGTTTTTACAACATGGTTTAATGATGAATGAGTTGATTGTTTTGTACATCAGTGGTGAAGAAAGTGAACAACAAATTAAAATGCGTGCAGACAGAGTTAAAGCAAATAATGACAATTTTTATTTACTCACTGAAATATCTACACAAACCATTTTTTCGGAAATAAAAAAACTAAAACCTCAATTAGTGATTGTTGATTCCATTCAAACACTTCAATCAAATTTAATTGACAGCAGTGCAGGAAGTGTTTCACAAATAAGAGAATGTGCAGCGGAATTTCAACGCTTTGCAAAAGAAACCAACACACCTGTTTTTTTGATCGGTCATATCACGAAAGACGGAAGTATAGCAGGCCCAAAAATTTTAGAACACATGGTGGATACTGTTCTTCAATTTGAAGGTGATCAACATTATGCTTATCGTATTTTAAGAACATTAAAAAATCGTTTTGGCAGTACTGCAGAATTAGGTATTTATGAGATGACCGGTGAGGGAATGAAAGTGGTTTCCAATCCTTCTGAAATCTTAATTGCACAACGCGAAGGTCAATTAAGCGGAAGTGCTATCGCTGCAACATTAGAAGGCATGCGGCCTTTATTAATTGAAGTGCAAGCATTAGTAACACAAAGCGTGTATGGCACGCCACAGCGCACTGTGAGCGGATTTGACTTAAGAAGATTACAATTATTATTGGCTGTGTTGGAAAAACGCGGCGGATTGTTATTCGGAACAAAAGATGTATTCATCAATATTGCAGGTGGATTAAAAGTTGAAGATCCTTCGATTGATCTTGCTGTGATTTGTGCGTTACTTTCTTCTTATGAAGATATTCCATTGCCGCATCAAATTTGTTTTGCAGGTGAAGTTGGATTGAATGGTGAGATAAGAGCAGTGAACCGAATTGAACAACGAATTGCAGAAGCAGAAAAATTAGGTTTTGAAAAGATCATTCTGAGCAAATACAATAAAAAAAGCGTTGACTTAAAAAGTTATAAGATCGAAGTGATTGCATTGAGTCAGGTGCAGGAAGTGTATCAATATTTATTTTAACTTTTCAATTATTTTACTTCGGCACAAGCGTGCGATTCTTTCACTGAAAGAATCGAAGGCAACGGTTGATGCCATGAAAAACTTAGTGCTAGTGAAAAAAAATATTCTTGCCCCATTTTAATACATAAGATATTTTTTTATCTTGTGTTGTGCTTCAAAAATTGAAATCATATTTAAATGACTTCTCGCATTTATTGTATCCGCATAATTGTGAAGGATGCGGAACAGATGTATTGAATGACGATGCCATTCTCTGTACAAAATGTTTGTTCGATTTACCCGAAACAAATTTTACGAACACAAAAAATAACCCGGTTGAAAAAATATTTTACGGAAGATTAAATATTATTGCTGCAACTGCGGCTTATTATTTCACAAAGAATTCTTTGCTGCAACATTTAATGATTCAATTAAAATACCGCAACAATAAAGATATTGGATTTTTTTTGGGCAAACAATTGGGTTATCAATTGCAGGAATCTGAAAGATTTAATGATGTAGATGTTTTAGTTCCGCTTCCGCTCAATCCAAAAAAAGAAAAGAAACGGGGTTATAATCAGGCGATGATCATCTGTGAAGGCATCGCATCTGTTTGGCAAAAACCTGTTTTGAAAAATGCATTGATCCGAACTCAATTCACCGAAACACAAACGCAGCAAGATCGTATTCATCGCTGGCAAAACATGCAGCATGTTTTTGCAGTGGCAGATAAAAATTCTTTGCAGGACAAACATGTTTTATTGGTTGACGATGTTATTACCACCGGTGCTACTTTAGAAGCATGTGGCAATACTATTGTAAATATCCTTAACACCCAATTGAGCATTGCAACGTTGGCCTGGACCATCTAATTTACCAATATGTTCTTCTTCTTACACCTCATGTAGTTTATTGAATACTCCCGCTTTTCAGATCCAGGTTCACATTCTAAAAACGATTACAGTCTATCTTTCTTACTGCCAAGTTGGCGCATACTCCCTATATACCTGCTATATACTCCCTATTTAAAGCGTGTATAACCGCGATATCCCTGATAGGTTCTGTTCCCTTTTTAATGGCGATCCTTCCTTTGATTACTATTTTGTTATGGCTTGCCGGGGTTTAATGAGGGGAAGCTATTCACCTAAGATAGGGGAAGGATAGATTTACCGCGGAGGAAAAGCAATTTACTACTGACGGAAAAATTCTTGCAGGTTAATGAATTCGGGGCCTTATTCATCACAAAAATTTCAACATTTCTTTTAAAAAGTTGTTATTTGTACAAACCTAACATTATGAAATACATTTTAACTATTGCGGCAGTGGCAATACTCTCAGCATTTACTTTGCCATCCAATAACAGTATTCACAGTTTTAAAGTAAAATCGCTCGACGGAAAAGAGATTGATTTCTCTTCTTTCAAAGGCAAAAAAATATTGGTGGTGAACACTGCTTCTAAATGCGGTTACACCCCTCAATATGAAGCATTGCAAAAAGTATACGATCAATACAAAGACAAATTAGTGATCGTTGGTTTTCCATGCAATCAGTTTGGCGGACAAGAACCCGGCACTGCTGAAGAAATTCAAACTTTTTGCAAAAAAAATTATGGTGTGAATTTTCCATTAGCTGAAAAAATAGATGTGAAAGGTGATAATATTTCTCCTGTTTACAAATGGCTTTGTAATAAAACAGAGAATGGTGTTTTAGATGCAACCATCACCTGGAACTTCAATAAATTTTTATTAGATGAGAACGGAAAATTATTGGCTTATTTTCCAAGTAAAGTAACACCGGATAGTGAAGAGATCTTAAAATATTTGAAATAAAAGCTCTTAATAATATTTGCTTACAGCTTCTCAAAAAATGAGAAGCTTTTTTATTTCTTTCATGAATCTTGTTGCAGAGATTTATCTTCGCTTGCAATGCAATTCAAAGATGTAATAGGGCAAGAACAGGTAAAACAACATTTAACTGAAATGGTGCAGCAAAACCGTCTCAGTCATGCATTGTTGTTTCTTGGAAAAGAAGGAAGCGGTGCTTTGCCATTGGCATTGGCATTTGCACAATATGTGGTCAGTCAGCCGCAAGCATCACCCGTTGTGGAAGATCTGTTTGGTGGATTCACGGCATTAGAAGCAACACCAACATTTATTCATCCTGATGAAATACAATCTCAACCTGCATTTCAGCGTGCAGAACAATTGATACATCCCGATCTGCATTTTTCTTATCCTGTCATTCCTAAGAAAAGCGGAGATAAACCTGTGAGCACAGATTATATTCAGGAGTGGAGAGAATTCATCAAAAATTATCCTTACGGAAATGTATACGATTGGTTGCAATTCATCGGTGCGGAAAATAAACAGGGAAATATTACGGCTGATGAATGCAATGATATCATGCGTAAACTGAACTTAAAAAGTTTTGAAAGCGAATACAAAATATTATTGTTGTGGATGCCCGAATACTTAGGCAAAGAGGGGAACAAATTATTAAAGTTGATAGAAGAACCGCCACCCAACACGCTCTTTATTTTAGTTTCAGAAAATGATGAAAAGATCTTGCCAACTATTTTAAGTCGTTGCCAGTTGATAAAAATTCCGATGCTGCAAATGGATGACATTGAAAAGGCTTTGATCGAAAGAGCCAACGCACCTAAAGATACTGCACATCAAATTGCATCTATTTGTGAAGGGAATTACAGAGAAGCTTTACAATTATTACAACATGCGGAAGAAGATTGGCAAAGTTTATTACGCGAATGGTTGAATGCAACATTAAAAGGCGGGCCTGTCTCTCAAATAAAATTCACAGAAGAAGTAAGCAAGTTGGGCAGAGAAAAACAAAAACAATTTTTACGCTACTTCAATCACTTATTAGAACAAAGTATCCGCATTAAAGTGTTGGGTGCAGATAATATTGCATTGGCAGATAATGAAAAAGATTTCGCACAACGTTTAAACAAGATCGCATCGGTTAGCCAGCAGCGTGCCATCATAGAAGAATTAGACAAAGCCTCTTATTATATTGAGCGCAATGCCAACGGCAAAATGTTGTTTCAGGCATTGACCATTAAACTGTTCCATATCATTCAGAATAAAGTGGTGATCGAAGTTTGACCGATCACCACTTTATTTTTTTATTGATACAATCCGTTGAATAAAAATTTAAACGTGCCATAAGGTTGTGCACGGAAAGTTATTTCGGGACTGAATGCATACAACACTCCTTTTCCATACGTTGCTTTAAATGCAGCGACTGTTCCATTCAAATAAGATTGCCCCCATGCCCATCCGCTTCTCAGTGATTGTGCATCTGCAAACCATGCCAATGGTTTTATGGCACCTTTCACTTGTGCTTCTGGAAGAATGATGAACGCCGGGCTTGCATCAAAATACACATCTGTTTTTGATCTGAATCCTGCTGCAGCCAGGTCAGTTGAATCAACACGCACATTTAAGATACTGCCCGGAATATAAAATTTTTCATTAGGTAAACTTTTTTCTGCACCATTCACCATTTCAACCAATGCATTCTTTACCGGCAAAGAAAGATGATAGGCTAAATTGGTACTGCTTCCGATGGTGATGATATTACCTCCTTCTTCCAAGAATTTTTTCAACTGAGGAATTGATTTTGCTGCAGTGATCTTTCCCAAACGATTTCTGAATTCTGCAGGAATAGAATCTGCTTTGGGCTCTCTGTCGAAACCATTGTTGCGATTGGTTGCAGTTAATGATGGAATAGCGCCGCCAACAAAAACGATCACATCATACTTTGATCTCAGGTTACCCGTATCAATATCTTTTGTATAAATAACATCTGCATTAAAATGATATTGTTCAAAAATATAACGGACCCATCCCGATGACATAGAACCACCGTAATTATCCCATAGTGCAATTCTTGCTGTATTTATTTTTGAAACAGCAGAAGGGCGTTTACTTACGATCAGAGCATCAACACCAAAACCGGTAATTGATTTTTCGATCAGCTCTTTTGTTTTGGATGATGAAGGAATATAGAAAGAACCTTTTGCAAAATGAGTACCCGGCACAGAATCATTGATACGATATACCTCTGCTCCCGCTTTCAACAGGTCATTTACAACAATAAAAGAATTGTTGGCGCTTGCGTTGATCACATATCCATTTATTTTTTTTGCAGCAGCAATACTTCCTTTCGCTGTCTGTAACTGACCATACTCAATTCTTTCAAAGGGCCCGTCAAAAGCATGTAATACCCTGCTGAACTGAACACCCATTTGATACGCTAAGGTCCAACCCGCAGCATCATACGGTGCAACAGGTGGTCCGCCGGGATATTGAAAATCGTTTGGATGATCCTGCGGTTCGAACATATCCAATAAATGCGGACGAAAAGCTTGATTGGTTTTGATCACATAAGAGCCTGCAGGAAATTGTTCATTATCTACTGTAAAAGCAGCAGAAGCTTTCTGCACGATCATACCGCTTGTGATCAACGTATTCACAAACCTGGTCGCTGTTGCAAAATCTGCCTGATCGGCCGGAATGATATATCCACGCGGATCTTTATAGCTTGGATTTTTTAAAACACTATCATATAATTTCAACGGAATATTGTTTCTCGGTACAAGAGGATTCTCATCGGCAAGAGCAGAATCACTATTCGGTCTTTTGTTATTTGCTTGACTTGCCTTAAACAGTTTGGTGATCTCTGCGGCACGTTTGGGTGATAATGTCCATGTATCATGTTCGCCCCTTTCAATGCTGTTGCGCCCCATTTTATAAATGTTATACAACAATTCATCTTTATGACGCATGGCATAATTCAATACTGCATAATTCAGGGAAACGGAATAATCAATGGATTGACGGAAATGCCATTTTTGCGGAAGCACCGGATACGAAGTAGCGCTATTGGGAATTAATCTTTCCGGAACTACGGGAATATCTGCCGGTGTAGGACCCCCTATGATCTCTGTAAGCAGTCCGATCATATTATGAAAATAAGTGGATGTTCTTAATCCGCCATTATACCAAGTTGAATAATTTGATCCGCTTCTTTCCGTATAACCTGGTTTTCCTTCCAGATTCAATCTGCTCACCATAGCAGCGCCAACTGCATCCAAACTTGTCATCACCAAAGGATCAAAAGTATAATTAAAGGGATCACGGAAGGGTGGCCCTGCAACAACAGCACCGGCCGGTCCTGCCTGATGATGATTGTACATGATCTGCGGTAACCATTCTATGAATAATTGCTTACCGATGTTCTGTGTTTCTTTCAGATTGAACATGTAGAAATCGCGGTTATTATCATGACCCGCATATTTTTCATATAATCTTGGTAAATATTGTAACACACGTTTTTCAGGTTTGGGTTCACGCATATACCAATTAGAAACTAATTCCTGTCCGTCAGGGTTAGCATGCGCAGCCAATACGATCACATCTTTTAATATCTTTTCAGTTTCAGCATCTGTCCTGCTGCTCAATTGCCAAACCGTTTCTATCAGTTGATGTGCGCCCACCACTTCGGTAGCATGTAAACCACCATCAATCCAAACAACTGCTTTACCTTCTGCAGCTAAAGCATGTGCCTGTTCATCAGAAATATTTTCTGCATGTGCCAATTGCTGTGCGATCTTTTTATAACGATCTAAGTTTTTTAGGTTATCCGGATCGGAGATAATGAGCATGTATTGCGTACGGCCTTCTTCCGTTTTGCCTATGTCTACCAACTTTACCCTGTTTGATGTTGCTGCTAATTTTTTAAAATAGGCTTCTGTCTGTGTATAGGTGGCCAATTGATAATCATCTCCGATGGAAAATCCGAAATGCTCTTTGGGAGAAGGAATATTTTGTGAAAATGCCTGTAAAGACAATAACGGGATAATGGCGGCAAGCAAAAACAGTTTTTTGCAGTTCATACAGTTGGTTTTGTTAATTGAGTAATGTACTTACAAGTAAATGTAATACGCAAAACAATTAATTCCTTACTTTTGAAAATTGAGGAAAGAAATTTTGTGATAAACGGATGAATCGGGGTTATTGAAATGAATACGATGTTTCAAAATAGGTATAGTTGTTTTATTAGTTCAATAATGGTTTTTTTATTGAGGTTTGCCTCAAGGTTTCTTAGAACAATGCAACAATCCTGAACAGCCTTAGTCCATCGGCTCACTTATATTTCTTCTCTCTCGTAAACAATTACGTTTATACATTAAATTGAATGAAGCATGGGATGCGGATCATGTGGTACCAGTAAACCGGGCGGTTGCAAAAGCAATGGCGGCTGCAGTACAGGCGGTTGTAATCGTTTGAATGTTCATGACTGGTTAATGAATTTGCCGATTGCAGATGCTGATGGCAGTTGCAAAGTGGTGGAAGTAAGTTTTAAACAGGGCAGCAGAAAAGAATTTTATCGCAATACCACTTTACAATATTTTGATAAAGGCGATTATGTTACTGTTGAAGGTATTGGCGGTTTTGATGTGGGCGAAGTTTCATTGACAGGTGAAATGGTTCGTTTACAGATGAAGAAAAAAAGTGTGGATGAGTTTGGTGCAGAAATGAAAAGAATATTGAGAAGAAGCTCCGATAGGGACCTTGAAAGTTACCGTATCAGTAAGGACCGCGAACCTTCTGTTCAGGCAAAGAGCCGCGAATTTGCACGCAATTTGAATTTGCAAATGAAATTAAGTGAAGTGGAAATTCAGGCCGATGGTAAAAAAGCAACTTTCTTTTATACTGCTGATGATCGCGTTGATTTTCGTGAACTCATCAAACAATTGGCGGGTGATTTTAAATTGAAAGTGGAAATGCGCCAGATCGGTATCAGACAAGAAGCTGCGAAGGTTGGAGGTATCGGTAGTTGCGGAAGAGAATTATGTTGCAGCACCTGGTTGAATGATTTTAAGAGTGTGAACACAACCGCTGCACGTTATCAGAATCTATCCATCAATCAAACAAAATTAAGCGGGCAATGCGGCCGATTGAAATGTTGTTTGAATTATGAACTCGATACTTATTTAGATGCCTTGCAACATTTTCCTGATAATGCAGATTCGTTCGAAACTGCAAAGGGAACAGCATTCTTAATTAAGAAAGATATTTTCAAAAACCTGATGTGGTATATTATTCAGGGTGGAAGCAAACATTATCCTTTGACCATTCAGCGCGTAAAAGATATTAAACGTTTGAATGCACAGGGAATTAAGCCAGAAGAATTAGAGCCTGTTGATGTTACTACCGGCAAACCAAAAGAAATTGAACCACAGTTTGTGGATGTTGTTGGACAGATCAGTTTAAAGAGTTTGGAAAGAAACGATAAACGCAGAAAAGATCAGCAAAGAGATAATAGGAATCAAGATTCAAGAAATCAAGGGGCAAGACAGCAATCGCCAAGGAATCAGGATACAAGAAGTCAAGACACAAGACAACAAGACACAAGACAACAAGACACAAGACAACAAGGCCCAAGGCAGCAAGGCGGGCAACAACAGCAAAGACCTATTCAACAAAGACCTCCGCAAAATCGTCCGCCGATGAACAGGCCACCACAACCACCCAAACAAGACAAAAAAGATCAATAAAATTTTGATAAAATAAATGAGCAGTTGTTTAAAATAAAATTTGAACAACTGTTTTTTTTTGCCACGAATGCACGAATAAAAATCTATTTGCGCATTCGTGACAATCATTATTCAAAGATCAGGATGCAAATAATAATATTAATAATTGCGCAGCAATAATCCTCAAGATCATTGTCAACGGATAGACTGTTGCGTATGTTACTGATGGCACATCACTCTTAGCCATCTGCATAGCAAATGCCAATGCCGGCGGATCGGTACTTGCTCCTGCCAATAATCCGCAAATCTCAAAATAAGTTTTACGCAAAGAATATCTGGCGATCAATCCGATAATAATTAATGGTACCATGGTAATGGTAATTCCCATGGTGATCCATATCCATGCATTACCGCCATGAAAAGCTTCTGCCAAACTATTCCCGCTACTCAATCCAACACTGGCAAGAAATAAAGTAATACCCAATTCACGTACCATTAAGTTTGCACTGTTGGTTGTATAATTATTTAAGTACAACACATTTCCAAAACGACTTAATAATAATGCAACGATCAATGGTCCCCCTGCCAAACCGATCTTTACAGGCACCGGCATATTGGGAAACGATAAAGGAATACTTCCAACGATTGCACCTAATACAATACCAATAAATATCGGAGCAAGATCGGGCACTTCCAATCTCTTCAATGAATTACCCAATACATTGGTAACTGATTCAACTGCTTCCTGTGTTCCCACCACTTTTATATTATCACCCAATTGCAGAACAATATCGCCATGCGGCACCATTTCAATTCCTGCTCTACCCAATCTTGTTAATGTAAAACCATGTGCATGTAATTCCGGAATATCACCTAAACGGCGATGTGTTATTTCAGTTCTTGTAACAACAATTACTCTGGAGATCAATTCATTTTGAGGTGCTTCTTTTAAATTCATCGCACTCTCACCTCCGATCAAAATTTTTAATTGATTGACAACATGCTTAGGTGCAACAACCAATAAAACATCATGTTCATTCAAAATGGTATCCGGATCAGGTGCTATGATCGTGTCTTTATGAAACATTCTTGAAATGACAACATGCTCTTTCATCATTTCAAATATCCTTCGAATGGGTTGACCGATCAATTGTTTATTCTCAACTATCAGATGAACAGATATCGGTTTCACTGCTTTGATGGCACTGAGCTTTGCATGCAATTCTATTTCATTATCTACATTAATACGGAAGATCCATTTTAAAATAATGATGGAAAAGATAATTCCGAATACACCAAAAGGATAAGCCAATGCATAGGCTAATGTTATTAATGCATTATTGTCTGCCGCCAAATGCATATCGGTTACAGCTGTTTGTGCAGCACCTAAACCGGGAGTGTTTGTAACAGCACCGCTCATGATACCTGTCAAAACAGGGACTGATGTTCCTGTTGAATAAAAAAATGTTACAGTTATCAAAACGCCGATTAATACTATTCCTGCGGCCAAAACATTATTGGCCAATGCATTTTTTTTAAGTGATGCAAAAAAACCGGGGCCTACCTGCAAACCGATACAATACACAAAAAGTATCAATCCGAATTCCTTTAAAAAATTTTCTATTTCTTTATTTACATTGATACCGAGATAAGAGACCAATAAACCCATGAATAAGATCCAGGTAACGCCGAGAGAGATCCCGAAGATCTTAAATTTACCCAACCAGGTACCAATAGCAATCACCAAGCCATAAATGATCACTGTTTGTGCGATACTCTGCTGAGTAAATAACTGTTGTAGCCAATTCATAGATCTGTATTTAAATGCAAAGCTAAACTTGATCTTTCGCAGAGAGAATGATGAAAATCATTATCAGCTTAAACTATTATTCAATGTAAACAGATTGTTTGTACATCAATGTAACAACGACAATGAGGAATATTTGCACTGTAAAACCCGAAATAAATCAACCCATCAAATAAGTTTACTTTTGCACAAATACTCTTTTACCAATACATTTTTTGATGGAGCAAAACAAGATTACTGAAACAAAAGAGTTGGGATCATTGTTATTGGATGTAGGCGTTTCTCTGTTAAGTTCAGGTGCAAGTTGCAGCAGGATAAGAATTACAATGAAAAGATTGGCCACAACTTATCATTACGAAGCACATATTTCCATTGCACCCAAATCGATCTCCCTTACATTAAATGATGAAGAGGACAATGTTCTTTTTAATGGTATGCGAAGTACTCCTTCACAAGGAGTGAATTTTAAGATCATTTCAGGTATCAGCAGATTAAGCTGGGATGCAGTGGAAAAAAATTTATCATTGCAACAAGTGAGAAATGAATTGAACAGATTATTATCATTGCCGCATTATCCTCGAATGATCATTTTGCTTTTTGTTAGTCTGGCAGGTTCTGCATTTTGCTTTTCATTCGGCGGCAAACCTCCTGAAATGATCATTGCTTTTGGTGCAACATTCTGCGGACTGTTTGTTCGGCAAGAAGCCATCAAAAAGAAATTCAATCCTTATATCTGTGTTTTCTTTGGATCGTTGGTTGCATCCTTATTTGCAGGTGCATTTATTAAGGCAGGATTGAATATCAATTTCGAACACGCTTTTGCAACATCGGTTTTGTTTTTAATTCCCGGCGTTCCGTTAATTAATTCTTTCACCGATCTGATCGACGGTAATATTTTAAATGGAATTGTAAGAGGAATAAATGCATTGATGTTTTCAATGGCGATTGCATTTGGATTATTGATCGCGATGTTAATTTATAATTTGAATTAATGACTATGGATTGGATCATCATTTTCAGTAAAGCTTTTTGGTGCGGCTGGGCTGCATTGGGTTTTGGTATTTTATTTAATGTGCCGCCCAGAACATTATTTGCATTGTGGATCGGAGGTGCTATCGGATGTTTTTTAAAATTTACTTTGTTGCAAATGAGCGTGGGTGTTGTGTTTGCTTCTTTTGTTGGTGCATCGGCTGTTGGTATATTAAGTATTCCCATTGCACATTTCAGGCATGTGCCACCGATGATATTTGCCATCCCTTCTGTTATTCCATTAATTCCCGGAGTATTCGCCTATCGCACTATGTTGGGATTAATTAAGTTAACAGGAGCAATTGGTTCAGATTATAATTCGATTCTTTCCGAAACAGTAAACAATGGTGCTAAAACATTATTCATCATCATGTCGTTGGCAATGGGTGTTGCCATTCCCATGCATGTGATGCGAAAAGAATCTGCAAAAAATATTCGATTGATAAAAAAGCAATAAAAGATTTTGATCGAAGCGGAATATTCACCGCAGAGAAAAGGAGTTAAAGAGTTGCGCTGAGTTCTCTGCCTTAACTCTGTTTCTCTTTAACTCAGTGGTAAATTGTTGCATAAAGAAGAAACCTTACAAGTCAACAAAAAAGTATCAGGCACTTGTTAAGTAGCTGATACTTTTTACAACTTCTCCATTTCTTCGTTTACAAATTCCATCAATGTTTTAATATGTGCAGGTGAGAGATCGAATTTTAATCCTGCGGTTGCATATAATTCGGGTAATGTTTTGGTGCCGCCTAAACTCAACGCATTAATATAATTCTGTAAAGCTTGTTTTGGATTCTTTTTGTATTGTGCCCACAAACCAATGGCACCTAATTGAGCAATGCCGTATTCGATATAATAAAACGGCACTTCAAATAAATGCAGTTGGCGCTGCCATCCTATTTTACGATAAGCATCCAATCCGGAATAATCTATCGCATCTGTAGAAAATTCTTTTGCAATTTCCATCCATTTATCTGTTCTTTCATCAACCGTATGTTTTGGATTTTCGTATACCCAATGCTGGAATTTATCAATGATGGCGATCCATGGAAAAATGGTAATCGTTCTTTCCAATTGATGTTCTTTGGCACGTTTCAGATCTTCTTCTTTATCAAAGAAACTATCCCAATGATACATGGAAAATAATTCCATGCTCATACTGGCCACTTCAGCAATTTCCATCGGATATTCTTTGAAAGAATTTAACTCTAAATGATGCGTTAAGAAAGATTGAATGGCATGACCACCTTCGTGCACCATTGTGGTAACATCACTCATTTGCCCGGCTGCATTCATAAAAATAAACGGTGCGCCGCTTTCAGCCAACGGGCAGTTATATCCGCCGGGAGCTTTGCCCTTTCTGCTTTCCAGGTCAAAGTGCTTTAATTCATTCATCTTCTTTAAACAATCTGCAAAAAATGGATTCAGTTCTTCAAAACATTGAACAGATTTTTCATACAGATCTTTTCCGTCAGTAAAAGGTTTTAAAGCTTCAACTCCTTCAGGTTCTGCTTCCGTATCCCAAGGTTTTAATTCCGTCAAACCTAATTTCTTTTTTTTCTTTTGATAGATCTTATCAATGATCGGCAACACATGCAACTTCACTGCTTCGTGAAATTGAAAACAATCTTCTTTTGTATAATCGAATCTTCCTAATTCAACAAACTTATAATCACGGTAATTGGCAAAGCCTGCATTCTTTGCCACCTGATCCCTTTTTTCTATCAATTGAGAATAGAGATCATGCATGGCATCTTTATCCTGCAATCTTCTGTCCTGAATTTTACGATACACTTCTTCTCGTAATTTTCTATCATGACTTTCTAAAAATTTCGAAGCTTGTTGTAAAGTATATTCCTGTCCGTTCACTTCAACGGTCATCTTTCCGGCAATGCCACCATATTGTTGTTGCATCACGCTTAACTCTGCCTGTAGTGGAATATTTTCTTCACGAAAGAGATCAATACTCTTTTTCACGCTTCTTAAATAAGTAAAAAATTTTTGTTGATCCAATTCTTTGGTGAATGGAGATGCGATCAATTTTTTATTCAATGCATCTGCATAAGGTTGCAATTTGGGTTGAATTTCCATACAGAAATAAGTGAAAGCATCTTCCAGATCTTTATTGGTTGTATCGCAGGTCATTTTTATTTGCCGCCAGCAGGCATCTTCACTCACTACGGCTTCGGCTTCACTCATATCTTTCAGCCAGTGTTCCAGATCAGCTTTTGAATCAATTTTCCTGTCCAATAAATTTTTGAAATAAGGTTCTAATGCTTCCCATGTGGTTACGGTGAAATCCTTTGGTAAAAAAACTCTTTCTATCTTTTTTATATCTGCGCTTAAGGTCATTGTTAAAATATTTTATTGCGAAGATACTGTTGCAACAGGAATATTTTGTAGATAAGAACTAAATGACTTGTTGAATGAATCTATAATCCGAATTATCTTTTGTCGCCCTTCTCGTCCAGGACAACAACTCTCATAAAAGAAAGGATCGTAAAAGCTCAATTCCTTAATATCATTTTTTGTAATCAAAAAGAAATAGTTTTCTCCTGAATCATGTATATCACATCTGCTAATCCTGCATCCTTCTCCTTCATCTTTGTCATCCTTTAAATGCCACAAATCATTCTTACGAATTGAATGCCAAAGAGAATCCTGATATTGATAATAAACGATTACCGGTAGGAAATATCTGTTCGTATCTGGCTTCGAAAAACGATAGTTTATTGAAAGCATATTAAATTTTTCAGCTAACTCATATGGATAAGCTCTTGCTGAAAAATGGCCGTAAGGGTTCATATAAGTAAAAAAAGCTAAGCCCTTATTATTCTTGGAAATAATCTTATAATGAGGTTCTGGACTCCAGGCATTTATCGAATTCCAAACAACTGATGAATCGAAATTTTCCTGCAAATACTTGAATAGAGGAATTTCATTTGCCTTTGATTGACCAAAGACACTATATGAGCTTACTATTATTGCGAGTAGGACTATTGCTTTTTGCATAAATAACTTTATTATAAGATGTAATATTATCAATTTTCCATAATCAGATTTTATTCATTGTTACATTCAGATGGTTTATTTTTACCGCCTTACAAAAGATAGTGAAGTGGCAGATATCATTCAATTATTACCGGACAATATTGCAAACCAGATAGCAGCTGGTGAAGTGATCCAACGTCCGGCAAGTGCAGTAAAAGAATTATTGGAGAATGCGATCGATGCGGATGCAAACGAAATAAAATTAATTGTTACCGATGCAGGTAAGAATCTGATACAAGTGATCGATAATGGCAAAGGCATGAGTGAAACCGACGCCAGAATGGCATTTGAGCGGCACGCCACCAGTAAGATCAGAAAGATAGAAGATCTGTTTCACATCAAAACCATGGGCTTTCGGGGCGAAGCGTTGGCAAGTATTGCCGCTGTTGCTCAAGTGGAATTAAAAACACGCAAAGCCGAAGATGAATTAGGGACATTCATTGAGATTGAAAACAGTGCAGTGCTGAAACAGGAAGCTTGTGCTGCTCCTGTAGGTACCAGTATCAGCATGAAGAATTTATTTTTCAATGTTCCTGCAAGAAGAAATTTTTTAAAAAGCAATGCTGCTGAAATGCGTCATATCATTGACGAATTCATTCGTGTGGCGATGGCATTTCCTCAGGTGTTTTTTTCTGTCACAAGTAATGGTCAGCAAGTTTTTCATTTGGAAGCGGGAAATTTAAAACAACGCATCATTCAAATACTCGGCAATAATTATAATGCGAAAATGGTGAATGTGCATGAAGAAACGGATTATTTGAATATTTACGGATTTGTTGGCAAACCTGAAACAGCGAAGAAGACAAGAGGAGATCAATATTTTTTTGTGAACAGCCGTTTCATTAAAAGCGCTTATCTCAATCATGCGGTGAACAGTGCATTTGATAATATGATCGCGAAAGACAGTTTCCCGAGTTATGTTTTATTCATTGATCTCGATCCTTCACAACTGGATATCAATGTGCATCCCACCAAACAGGAAATAAAATTCGAAGATGAAAAGATCGTTTACGCATTTGTGCAAGCCGCAGTAAAACATGCTTTGGCACAATTCAGTATTGCACCATCATTAGATTTTACTTTGAACGCAGAGATACAAAGTCTGGATGCAGTCAGCAAACCGTTCACTATTGAAAATAAAGAAGCGGCTTCTTCTTCGAATCTCTTCAAGACATTTACGCAAAAAAATCAGGCACATAAGATTGAAGCGAATGATAAAAGCGAATTAAAGGATTGGAAAAGTTTCTTTATTCCCCCAACCCCAGAAGGGGAGTTTAAGAACATCAATGAAAATGCAGGTTTTGAATTTGAAAAGAATAATTCGAATTCAGTATTCAACCTTCAGCATTCAACATTTCTGCAACTGCATAATACCTACATCATTGCATCTACCCATAGCGGATTTATTTTATTGCATCAGCAATTGGCACATGAAAGAATTTTGTATGAACGATACAGCATGACCGCACATGGCAAACAAATGGCCACTCAAAAAAGTTTATTTCCGGTAACATTGGAATTGGCGGCAGCAGATGCAGCTTTACTTGCCGATATTTTACCTGATCTTTTGGAGATCGGTTATCAGATAGAACCCTTTGGCAGCAATACTTTCGTGATACAGGGCACGCCGGCAGATGTATTGCAGGGCAATGAAAAACATTCCATTGAATTATTGATCGAACAGTTCAAACATTTCAGCAGCGATATTAAATTCAGCAAGCGCGAAAAATTGATTCGTTGCATGAGCAGACAACAATCCATCAAAGCAGGACAAGCATTAACACAAAAAGAAATGCAAAGTCTGGCGGAAGAATTATTTCAATGCAGCACACCAAATATCACAGTCACAGGTTCTCCAACTTATTTAGAATTTAAAGAAGATTATTTGGACAGAATGTTTGGACGATAGGCCACCCCCAGCCCTTAAAGGGGTGTTGAAATAACTTTGTTCGAATATTTCGTTCAAAAAAAGGAAATGACTTTTTTGACCCCTCTTTCAGGAGGGGTAGGTAGGTTAATTCTTATCAATTACATCAGTGATAAATTTTTCTATCGATCTTCGAATGGCGGATGCAGAAGCCTGATGATTATTCACTATAACGGAAAAAATAAGTTGTTTGTTTTGATTGGTGATGATATATCCGCTTAATGCCAGATTATTACTTACCGTTCCTGTTTTAGCAAATATTTTCCCTGCATAATTTTTATACAAGCCACTTAATGTTCCGGAATTACCTGTTGGAAGTATGGTGGTGATCCGATTCCATGCAAAGTCATTTTTCATTTTCTCCAATACAAAAACAAAATCCTGCGGTGATATTAAATTGTAACGGCTCAATCCGCTGCCATCTACCCATTTTGGTTTTTGAGGAAAATCTTTATAATCAGTTTTTAATAAAGTATCAATGATTCTTGCATCGCTCATCATTCCCAATCTTTCATTGCTTACCATCAATAAAGTTTGTTCTGCAAAAAAATTATCGCTGCGGTGCATGGTTATTTTTAAGAGAGAATCGGTGGGTTGGGAATGAATATTATATGTTGAACTTAAATTCAAGTTCCCGCCTGTTAATAAATTTAATTTTGGCAAAACCATTTTTAGATAATCAACAGCAGTAGCATTTCCATTCGTAATGAATGGTATTTCTTGATATTTAAACTCACTCCTTGCCTCCTTTATTATTAACTCATTTGAATTTAAGTATCGATGAAAAGTAAATTTCCCTTTCTTGAAATTAAAAGCAGGCGGTATAATATCAGACTCACCAAAGCCCAAAGGAAATAATCTATCAGCAGGCGGATTTATTACTATATCATTTCCAATAGTTTGAATTCTAATAACATTACCAAAAATAGGAAAGGAACTACGCTCAACCATATAATCATCACTATAATCATCCCAAGCCCAGCCAAAGCCTAATGGTTTTTCATTCCATTTTCCATTAAAAAACGAAATTGTCGTGAGCTATTTTTTTGTAGAAAATCAAGAACAGGTTGAGTTTTAAAATCGGGATGCAAAAAAGTCGGATCAGCAGTTGCTTGTATAAAAAATGAGGAGTCAGAAAACTTTTGAACCCGCAACCCCACCAAACTATCTCCCAAATATTTCATCGCAGCATAACAAGTGAGCAGTTTTGTATTACTTGCCGGGATAAAATATTTATCACCTTGATAATTGTACAGGTATTTTTTTGCTGCCGGATCATAAATACTGATACCGAGATGCGCAGCCGCAAGATTACTATCGTTCAATAAAAATTGTTGTGCAGCTTTTTCAATTGCATTTTCGGATTTTACATTAGCAACAATGGGGTTTGCAGGATTTGCCAATTTTTTCTGTGAAGTACAGGCTGCCAATGCCAATAAAAGACAACAAATGCCGGTATTTATTTTCATACTGATTTTTTTACCACTGAGTAAAAGAGAAAAAGAGTTTCGCTGAGTGCTCTGCGCTGACTCCAAAACCCTTTTGCTCTGTGTTGAATTTTCATCCGTTCATCAAACAAATGAAGGCAGGTTTTTCACATCCGCTAATTTTATTACCTTGTTACACCAAAACCCTGAAATATGAAATTACAACTTTCAAAAAGATTGTTGCCAGCAATATTACTGCTTGCAAGCATTGCTTCTTTTTCACAAACAACAAAATATATCGATAAGGCCAATATGGACCTGTCGGTAAAACCGGGTGATAATTTTTATCAATATGCCAATGGTACCTGGATAAAGAATAATCCGGTTCCCGCTTCGAGAACACGTTGGGGAAGTTTCGATGAACTCCGTCAGGAAAGCACCAAACGTTTGCAAACATTATTGGATGATGCAACCAAAGCAAGCAATCCCGATCGCAAAACAAAGATCATCGGCGATTTCTATAAAAGTGGAATGGACAGTGCTGCCATTGAAGCGAAAGGTTATCAGCCCATCAAAGCTGATCTGGATAGAATCAATAACCTCGCAAGTGTAAATGATGTTATACACGAAGTTATCAGCTTTCGTGTAAATGGTTTAGGAAGCCCTTTATTCGGAACAGGCGTTAGTCCTGATAGAAAAAATGTAATGGTATATATTCCAACCATCGGACAGGGCGGAACCAGTTTGCCCGACAGAGATTATTATCTGAAAGATGATACACGCAGCAAAAAAATTCGTGATGCGTATAAAATGCATGTACAAAAAATGTTTTCATTGGTGGGCGAAGATGCAGCAACATCTGCCGCTGATGCTGCTGCTGTTTTAAAAATTGAAACAACATTGGCTGCTGCACAAATGAGCAGAATTGAAATGCGTGACCCGAATAAAACCTATCACAAATTTGCGGTGAAAGACCTGAGTGCAACCACTTCAAACTTAGACTGGGCTTCCATTCTAAGCGAAGCAAAAATTAACGGAGCAGATAGTGTACTGGCAGGCAACCCTGAATTTTTGAAAAAAGTAAACAGCATGCTGACTGAAGTGCCATTGAATGATTGGAAAAGTTATTTACGTTGGCATTTAATAAGAAGTGCCGCTCCTTATTTGAGTCATGATTTTGTTGATGCTGATTTTGAATTCAATAAAGTTCAAACCGGACAAAAAGTCCCTACACCCCGTTGGGAAAGAATGAGCAATTTAATTGATAGAATGCTTGGTGATCTAATTGGTCAGATCTATGTAGAAAAATATTTCAAGCCCGAAGCAAAAGATTACATGGTAAAGTTGGTGAACAATATGCAAGCCACTTTTGCTGATCGCATCAAACGTTTGGATTGGATGAGTGAAGCCACCAAACAAAAAGCATTGGAAAAATTAAATGCAATGGTGAAGAAGATCGCTTATCCTGATAAATGGAGAACCTATGATGGCATTGAAATTACAGCAACCGATTATTATAAAAATGTTCGCAGTTGCAGTGTTTGGTTTTACAATTTTAATGTAAGCAGAATGGGTAAGCCTGTTGACAGAACAGAAATGGGTATGACACCACCTACTATCAATGCTTCTTACAGTCCATCCAATAACGATCTTACTTTCCCGGCAGGTATCTTACAATTTCCATTCTTCGATTTTGGTGCGGATGATGCCGTGAATTATGGCGGCATTGCTGCTGTGATCGGTCATGAGATGACACATGGCTTCGATGATCAGGGCCGTCAATTTGATGCCGTTGGAAATTTAAAAGATTGGTGGACAAAAGAAGATGCAGATAAATTTATTGCTAAAGCGGATGAAGTGGTTAAACAATACGATGCATTGACCGTACAGGATTCCATTCATGTAAAAGGAAAATTAACATTGGGTGAAAACTTGGCAGACTTAGGCGGATTAAGCATTGCATACGAAGCCTTCTCAAAAACCGAGCAATTCAAAAAGGGTAAAAAGATAGATGGTTTTACGCCGCAACAACGTTTCTTCTTAAGTTGGGCACAGGTTTGGAGAAACAATATTTTACCGGATGCAGAAGCACAATTGATCTTAACCGATCCTCATGCACCCGGTATTCATCGCGGCAATGCACCATTGACCAATATCGATGCATGGTACAAAGCATTTAAAATTAAAGCGAACGATAAAATGTATAAAGCACCGGAAACAAGAACACATATTTGGTAATAGCCTACCCCCGCTAATAAAAAAGTCCGTGCAAATTGCATGGACTTTTTTTATGATGCAAGCTTTTGTAACTATTTTGAATTTTTGTAGCGTCGCACACTTGTACGGTTTGTTCTGCATGCAACAATTTCACCACAGAGTTAAAGAGAAAAAGAGTTAACGCAGAGAACTCAGTGCAACTCTTTCAACTTCGATTCTCTGTGTTGAATGTTACGCTTCAATAAAAGGTTCAACAAAGTTCCGAACGTTGAAGAGTGCGACGCAACAAAAGCTTAATTAATATTCTATCGCTTGCAAAAAATAAATCAACTTCTTTCCACAGCACGCATCCATCTTTCCGGCATCTCATTATTTGATGCCAAAAAATAATCTACTTTACTGCAGGCGATAAACTTACCATCGGGAACCTGCATCCACCATCTTCCTGTTTTTTTACTTTGCAAAAAAACTGTTTCCACTTCTGCAAATGCAATATTGAATTCATTGAAATGATTGCGTTCATTTAAACTCGCTTCTTTCTTCCCCTTATAAATCCCGTCCATCAAATACCAAAGCATGTGAGCTATCTGTTTGGCAGTTAAACCATGTTCATCCAATTCGGGCGCATAGCCGTAAATGCCTATGCTGCTTATGTTTCGGCTCATGCCTGCATATTGCATCAACGTACACGCTTCTTCTCCGGTAAATCCGTTTGGCGTTAAACGATTGGCCGGTGCATGTGCATGTTGAATGGCAGCAATATCAAAAGAAAATAAATTAGTGTTGCGAATGGCGGGTTCCATTTCTTCGAGGTTCTCTTTTACTTTTCCCACGCGGTAACAATCAAAATGTAATTTATCGATCGTTTCCAACATGTGGGGGTGCACCATATAACTTTGAAATCCGATATGATTATAATGTTTGATGAAATTAGGTTCGCTTGTTAACACAGCCATTAAAAAATTATCTGCTGCCAATACACTATCCATATTCAGGTCGATCCTTGCATCCACACAAGTTGCTTCAATAATTTTTTCTGCTGCTGCATAGGCATTGTATTGCGCAACAGTGATATCGTGCGAACCACCTAATATCACAACACGCTTTCCGTGTTCGATCAATTCGCTAACCACAGCTTTTAATGCAGCATACGTATCATGCAATGAAGCGCCGCGTTTTACATTACCAACATCTGCAACATTTATTTCATCATGCCAGTGAAATAAACTGTAATATTCTTTTCTGATGGCATCGGGTGATCCTGCATTTATATATTCAATACCTGCACCACGCATTTCGCCGCAGCCCACCAATACAATATCGGCATTGGATATATCGGGGAATTCTTCATCGTATAAAGCAATATGGCGACCGAGTTGCGTGTCTTTATATCCCTGATCATCGGATAATTCGTAGAGATTTACGGGATCTAAAAAATCAACAATTGTTTGCAGGCTCATGTATAAATTGTTTGCAACAAACATACTGCAAATGATGCAATCTTTTAACCCATCATTAACCACATTTCATCCACTTCAATAATAACTCAGAGTATATTTGTTGAGATACTATGCTGAAAATTTTACGATACAGTTTTATTGCAGCTTTCATTTTATTGGTACAAACAAAAAGTATCAGTCAGATCCAATTTCAGATCAAACCAAGTGCTTCTGAAATTGGAAAAGAAGATGTGCTGCAGGTTGAATATAAGGTGAGCGGTGCTCTTGATGCCACTAATTTTTCACAACCGGATTTTGCAAAGTGGAAAGTTTTATCAGGGCCGGCATATTCTTCACAACAAATTTCAGTAAACGGCAAAACAGAATCGAGCATCAGTTATGTATTCAGTTTACAACCCAAATCAGCAGGAATATTTTCGATTCCTGCGGCAAGTGTTGATGTGGATGGGAAAAAATTAAGTTGCGCTCCTGTCAACATCACCGTAAAAAATACAGCACATGTTGCGGGTGCAACTGCAGCTTCTAACGGTTTGCAATTACCCGGCGGATTTTTTCAGGAAGATATTTTAGGTGAAGATGAGATTGATAAAGCTTCTGTATTACAACCCGGCGAAACAGCGGCATCCAAAATCAAGGATAATATTTTTGTAAAAGTGAATGCCAATAAAACATCCTGTGTGGTGGGTGAGCCGATCTTGGTCACGTATGAATTATTTACCCGGCTTCGCTCACAATCAAAAGTCGCGAAACAGCCTGCCATCAACGGTTGTACCGTGTATGAAATGACAACAGAAGATCAGCTACCGCAGATCGGGAAATATAAAGGCAAAGAATATAAAAGTTATATCATTCGCAAAATTCAATTGTTCCCTTTACAGTCGGGTGATCTGAAATTGGATGTGGCTTCAGTTGATAATGAGATCACCTTGTTCAAAAGAAATTCATCGGGGAATATGACACCTGTTACACAATCTGTAACAGTAAGCAGTGAACCGCTGACGATACATGTGAATCCGTTACCTGAAAAAAATAAACCTGCAGAATTTAACGGAACCATCGGCAATTTTAATATCAGTGCAAAAGCAAATAAAATAATTGATACTGCAGAAGACAATAACATACTTGAAATAGCTATTGAAGGTTATGGAAATTTTCAAAGCATCAATTGTCCAAAAATAAACTGGCCAAAAAATACAGAACATTTTGACAATACCGAAAAATCAGATATCAATAAAATGGCTTTCCCTGCAAGCGGAACAAAAACTTTTTTCATTCCGTTCATTGCAAAACAATCGGGTAAAATAATTATCCCTCCTATTGAATTTACTTATCTGGATATCAGTTCAAATCAATATAAAACTGTCAGGAGTGACAGTATCATGCTCACAGTTGCGCCTGCTTTAAAAAAAGGTTCTGAACTGAATAAGATTTCTCAGGACATCACCAATCATAAATATATCTGGATCGTTCCTGCTATTGCATTGCTGGCGGGCATTTCCTGGTGGCTGAGGTTTGGAAGAAAAAATCAACAACTGAAAAATGAAAGTATTACAGTAACCGAGCATGCAAAAGAGGAAATTATTACAGCTCCTATTGAAGAAGAAAAAATATCTGAACCGATTGTGATAACTGATGCTGACAAATTAAATGAATTGCTGACACTTGAAACAGATAAGGAATTTTTTACACAGGCAAAACAATTAGCTATTGAATTATTGCAAAAGCAAAAAAATGATCTAAAAAACAGTGGTCTTTTGCAGATCATAGAACAATGCAATGAAGCTTTGTACTCACCAATTGCAATTGTAAATAAAGAAACTGTATTTACTTCTCTTGAAAAATTGATTTAATTAATCAGTGTATTTATATCCCACACCGCGAACAGAATGAATATGTTTCGGGTTTCGGCTGTCCTCTTCAAAATATTTGCGGAAGTTGAGAATAAAATTATCGATCGTTCTTGTGGTGGGATAAACATTATAGCCCCAAACCATTTGTAATATCTTTTCGCGTGTTACAACATCACCTTTGTTCTCGATCAACAGTTTTAACAGCATGGTCTCCTTCTTGCTCAGCTCCACTTCCTGCCCCGTAAAAGAAGTGGCTTTCTGTGCTTTAAAATCAATTTTATTTTTCCCGAACTCATACGTATCACCTATCGATTCTTTTACCAGCAACTTTTTATTTTTGTGGATCATCTTTGCCACACGCAATAACAACTCTTCCAGATTAAACGGTTTTGTGAGATAATCATCAGCACCTTTTTTCAATCCCAACACTTTATCTGCACTTGAATTTTTTGCGCTTAATATCAGAACGGGCACTTCATTATTATTTACACGTATTGTTTCCAAAACCCTGATCCCGTCAATTTCCGGTATCATCACATCCAGCAATATCAAATCAAAATATTCGCCGGCAACAGCCTTTAATGCCTGATTACCATTGAAAGCAGAACTAACTTCATAGCCCTCCATTTCCAGGTTGAGCTTTAATGTTTCGTGAAGATTTTCTTCATCTTCTACCAGTAAAATATTCCCTTTTATATTTTCCTTCATGCTGAATGAAATGTAGCTGTAAATATAGTTCCTGAAGGCAGATTATCCATGACAGTAATCTGGCCTTTATGGTCTTCCATTATTTTTCGGCAAAGATATAAACCTAATCCTGTGCCTTTTGTTTTCCTTGTATTTTCGTTGCCGATCCTGTAAAATTTATGAAATATTTTTTTCTTTTCAGCATCCGACAACCCTTCTCCCTCATCACTTACCTGTAATCGTATTTTTTTATTGGCCTCAGTTAATGCAACTGTTACTTCAGATTCTTTATCCGAATATTTCAAGGCATTATCAATTAAGTTATTCGTCAGCATCTGCAAAATCAATTCTTCGCTTTCAAAATAAATTCCATTCTGTATTTCACAACTGATGTTACGTTGCGGGAATCGTATTTTAAAATCTGCAACACATCCCTCAATCAATTCGCTTAAGTTTATTTTTTGTTTTGTGATATGATAAGACCCTGAATCCAACTGTGCTGCCATTAAAATGTTGTTACACAAAATATTCAATCGATCAGTTTCATGAATGGTATTAGAGATCAGTTTTTCCTGCATCGCAGGTTCCAATCTCCGTTTGATCAAGGTTTCTAAGTTTAAACGAGTGATGGCTATCGGTGTTTTTAATTCATGCGTTACTGCCATCATGAAATTTTGTTGCTGATGCGACAATCTTAATTGACGCCTTGTTGCCCTGTAAACAAATACAGCTCCAATTACTATCAATGCCAAAAAAATTGTTCCTTCTCCAATAAACTGTGCTGTTTTACGATTTTTATCTGTCGTTATTTTTTCTGCTTTAACAGCATATTGCAGATCGTCTTTCTGCAAATCTCTCATTCGCAATTCCGACATGACCGCATTTTGATTATTTAAAGCAATGAACCACCACAATAATGCAGTGAGAATGTACAGCAACATGAACCAATAAACAGCGGTAAGGACTACTAATTTATGTTTTGAAAATAAATTCATTGTTTTGCTTTTTCAACACGAATGCCTGCATTTAATACATGCTGCAAAGGGTCTTCACGCATGATCTGCTGTAAAGTAAAAGTATAGTCGCCTTTTTTGAGCCGGATGGGTAGTGCATTAAAAGTCATGCGGTGTTCAATGATATCATCCATCCCTGTTCCCAGCCATTTGGTATTATCAGCTAAAATAAATTCGCGTTTGATCGTATAACTTGAATCGGGGTCTTTCACCAAAATGTTCAGCCAGATATTTTTATATCGGTATGCATCTTCATGGCGCAGTACAATATAAAAATTATACGGAGTGATCGTGTCTTTAATGGTAAAAGTAAAGGGTAAGACCTGATTACTTTTCCATTCATGCAAGGAGAATGAAGCCGTTTTCTCATACACATCAAGCGTATTGCAGGAAGACATGAAAAATATTGCCGCTATAAAAAAAATAATTGGTTTCATCTTTCAAAATTAACGGCAAAATATTACAGAACATTCAATATCTGTTCTTTTGCTTTTTCCAATTCATCTTTCATCAATACCACACATTTCTGGATTTCGGAATCATTGGCTTTGGAGCCTGTTGTATTGATCTCTCTGCCGAACTCCTGCAGTATGAAAGATAATTTTTTACCCTTGCTTTTCCCCTTTTCTTCCAGTATGGAGCGAAAATAATCGCAATGGTTTTTTAAACGAACCTGCTCTTCACTGATGTCTATCTTTTCAATATAAAAGATCAACTCCTGTTCCATTCTGTTGGCATCATAATTTTCTTTGCCAACATTTTCTTCCAATAATTTTACTAAATTCTCCTTTATTTTTTCTCTTCGGCGAGGTTCTAAGGTTGTAATTGTTTTTTGATGTGCTTCTATATTTACAAGTCTGCTCAATAAATCTGTTTCTAAAGATTTCCCTTCTTCAATTCGATGATCGTTCAAATCGCTTATCGCTTTTTTTAATACAGATTGAAATTGTTTCCAATCATGTTCACTGATCATTTCTGTTGAATTAACTACCACTTCGGGCAATCTCAATACAGCTGCGAGTAATTGATCCACATCCGCTTTTAATTCAGTTGCAACCTGCGCCACTGATTGATAATAAGCTTTCAATAAATCTGTATTTACAGTTACGGGTTTGGCAGTTCCGTTTTGTTTGATGCTGATGATGCATTCCACACTGCCGCGTTCTAATCCTTCATTCAAAATATTCCTGATCTCAAATTCATAAGGCTTAAGCAGAGCGGGTAATTGCAAACGCAGATCAAATTGTTTGCCATTCAGTGATTTTACTTCTACCAAAAAAGTTTTATCGCCTACTGTTTCTTCCGATCTTCCGTAACCTGTCATTGAGTACAACATAGAATAGTATTAATGTTTGCAAAGTAAGAAATGTTTTATATCTAATGAGATTCATTTCAATTGCAGCAATCAAACAGTAAATTTTTTTATTGCTTATTTAGTTAGCGAATGCACTGAGTGCAACAGTTGGTTTACCTGAATTATCAAATGCACCTAAAGTATATCCCTGCCAATTATAGCATTCGGGCTCCCAATAAAAAACGCCGAGCCCATTGTTTACAGATTTTACTTTACTGATCAGATCAGTTAAAAAAGATTGACAGGTAGTGGGAGAATTAACATCCATGCCTACTTCGCAGATCATCACCGATTTTCCATAACGGGAAATCATGTCATTGATATTCGCGAGACACTGTACATTATAATTTGCCCAGGTTGCGGTAGGTGGATATAACGACATGCCAATGATATCCCAATTTGCGTTATTGGCTTTTAATCCATCAAACATCCATCTGAATAAACTATTATCATATCCATTGGAAATATGAACGATCACTTTTATGGTTGTATCGATCGCTTTGACAGCATTATACCCTGAATTAATCAGCCCTGCGAAATTTGCCATATTGGTGGATGCTCTTCCGGTTTCCCATAACATACCATCATTTGTTTCATTACCGATCTGAACCCAGGAAGGGGTTACTCCGTTTGTTTTTAATGTATTTAATATTGTTTGCGTATAATTATAAACAGAGCTTTCTAAAACTGAGATATTTTGTCCAACCCATGCTGCCGGCATTGTCTGATGTCCCGGATCAGCCCATACATCACTGTAATGAAAATCAATCATGATGCGCATTCCGGCATTTTTTGCACGTACAGCTTTTGCAATTAGATCAGCTGCATTACACCATCCATCTGAAGGATTTACCCAAACTCTTAAACGAATGGAGTTCATACCCAGGCTTTTCATCAATTGAAAACAATCCTGCTGAACACCATTGGCATCATAAAATTTATAGCCCGATGCTTCCATCTGTGTTACCCAACTGATATCGGCGCCTTTTGCAAAAACATAAGTGGGTGTAACAGGCGTCACCGGTGTTACAGGAGTAACAGGTGTGACTGGAGTAGTTTGTGAGGATGCATCCTGTTTACTGCATCCAAATACCATTACCATCAAAAGAAAATAAGAATATCTGAAAATGCTTTTCATAATGATGATATGTTTTCTTTTACAAAATTAGTTCAATCCATTTATGATTACATCAAATAAAAAGAGCAGTAATTGCTTACTGCTCTTTCTTTTTATTAATTAGATCAATTTAACATTATTGTTTTGTCAGCGTATATTTTCCTGTAAGGAAATTTACATCTATCAAATAATTGCCTGATACCGCAGGTGCAGGTGTATTTGAACTTGGAACGGCACCATCAGCCAATATTGTTCCGCCTGTTGCACTTGTACCGCCATATTTATGAGTCCAATCGCCATTTAAAGGCAAGAGTAAGAAACTCTTTCCTGCAGTTAAAGCAACTGTCAATTGGAAATCAGTAGTATTAATTCTTGTGAATTGTTGTGATGGTACAGGTACCGGATTATTCCATCCGCCTGCTGTTGCATCTCCAACAATATATAAATTAGTCGGTGCAGGGAAAGGACCAAGATATGGTGTTACCGTATAAGTATTGTTTTGGAAATTAACAACGATCTGATACGTACCACTTGTTGCAGGTGCAGGTGTATTAGAACCGGGAACGGCACCATCAGCTAATAATGCACCACCTGTTGCGCTTGATCCACCAAACTTATGAGTCCAGTCACCGTTTAACGGCAAGAATAAATAACTCTTTCCTGCTGTCATATTCACAACTATACCAAAAGAAACTGCATCTATCTGAGTGAATTGTTGAGAAGGAGTTGGAACCGGATTATTCCAGCCGCCATCTGTTGCATCACCTACTATATATAAGTTAGTTGGAATGGTAGCAGTAAATGGTGTAACAGTATAAGTACCTGTTTGGAAGTTTACAACGATCTGATACATGCCACTGGTAGCAGGGGCCGGTGTATTTGAACCCGGAACTGCATTATCTGATAATAATTGACCACCTGTTGCACTAGCACCACCATACTTATGACTCCAGTCGCCATTTAATGGTAACATCAAATAGCTTTTGCCTGCAGTTAGATTTACAACGATACCATAAGAAACCGCATCGATCCTTGTAAATTGTTGTGATGGTGTTGGCACAGGATTACTCCATCCACCCGGTGTTGCATCACCAACAATGTATAAAGCTGGAGGCACGGGCGTAAATGTTGTTACTTTAATGACAACAGTATTGGAAAGAACCATTTGTGTTGCATAGGAAGTTCCTAAGTAGCTAACTACTCTAAACTCCATATTTTTTGTAGAACCACCTTGCACACCTGCCGCAATAGCTGCATTATTCAAATCATTAACAAGTATGCTTGAAGTGAGTGCGGTTCCGTATTTAATTACCTGAGGACTAACAAAATTCCCGCCTACTGTATCAAACTGCAATGCATAATTAATGGTGTTAGTTCCATAAGGAGTAGAATTCCAATTAAACGAAATCGCAGTATTTGAAGCATTCGCAACCAACAATGTTATTGGATTAGTTGATGATGGAACTAAAGTCAATGGCACTAAATAAGATGTTATCTTAACGGTAATTACATTAGATCTGTAGAGATCATTATTATTACCGTAAGAAGATGTTACTCTTATATCAAAAGTGAATGTTTGGCCCGGAGTAAAACCAAATGCCGCTAAAATATTATTCAGCTGTCCGCCTGTAAAAGCAGTATTCAGCGTGCCGGTAACTGTCTTTGTAATTTCCTTAGTAAAATTGCGTCCTGTAGAATCTATCTCAAGAATGAATTTTTGAGTAGTCGTATCAGTAGCATAATTAGGAGATGTCCAGGAAAAAGTTACAACTGCATTATTGGAATCGCTTGGTGCAGGCGTAATGTTAGTTGACGAGCTTGTCAACACAACGGCATTCCCTGTTTTGTATAAGGGCAAGCTCCCAACTTTATTACAAGCCGTAAAAGCTGTTGCAATTATGCTTATCGTTAAAAGATATTTTATTAAATATTTCATAATGGTATTTTTATGATTGTTTAAAACACAATATTATTGTTTGGTGGTTGTGAATACTCCATGCTGAAAATCTACTACAATCTTATAAGTGCCTGCAACCCCCGGTCCGGGTATATCACTACCTCCTGATGTTACATCCTCAAAACTACCACCAGCACTTAAGCCCGGAACAGTTGCATCCTTAACACAATATTTTTCGCTCCAGGACCCATTTACAGGTATAAAATCATAATTGCCATCACCATTTAATGCAATTGTAATTGTATATAAAGTCGAACTTACTTTTGTAAACTGTTGAGCCGGAACAGCAACAGGGTTAGACCATGAACCTAATTTTGTATCTCCCCCTACTAAAAATAAAGTACCTGATGCAGGAGGTGTTATAACTGGCGGCGGATTCCAAGGTGTTACCGTAAACTGCAACACATTAGATACCAATTTAGTGTTCGTTACAGAATTAAGAGTTGCTGTAACTCTTACCTGAATGGTATGTTTAACGCCAACCGCTAATAACATTTGATTCGATAGTGCTGAATTCAATGCAGCATCTACATAAGGCAAGCCCAGATCAGGACTAACTGAAACTGATAAATGCAACGGGTTGGTAAAGTTTGCTCCTAATGTATCTATCTCTAATAAGTAAGAAACATTTTGAGAGCTTACTCCTGTTGTAAAAGCATAATTAGGATTTGTCCATGAAAAAGTTACCGCAACATTATTTTGAGTTGCATTGGACAATGGGATTGTCCCCGACACCGAAGCTGTTAATACAGGTGCGGTCCCTCCATTAAAGTAGTCTATGTTCTCATCTTTTTTACAAGATGCAAAGAAGGCTACTCCCATGCCGATGAAAAACAGATTTTTAATTAATGTTTTCATAATAATTTATTTTATCAGATATTTTTAATTTGTTTTTTAATTCATTCATGATTGAAGAATTAATATCCCGGATTTTGAACAAGGTTTGTATTGGATGATATTTCAGCAGAAGGTATCGGATATAATTTCCTGAATGATGCTACTGAAGTACCTGATTGAATACCACCTTTCCAAGGCCACAAATAAGTCCCTTCTACAAATTGATTGAAACGAATCAAATCTGTACGACGGAATCCTTCCCAATATAATTCACGACCTCTTTCATTTAAAATATCTTGTAAAGCTATACTTGTCAAAGGTGTTGCCTGTGCTCTTGCACGTAACAAGTTAACATAAGCTAATGCTTGTGTTGCACTTCCGCCTGCTCCACCTTGTAAAGTTGCTTCTGCATAAATAAGATATTGTTCAGCTAAGCGAAACAAAGGAAAATCTATATCTGCAAAAGCCAAGCTCTGTCCTAATGCACCTGTACGTGTCAAATTTTTGAATTTTGTAACCCCATAACCATCTGTAAAAGTCGGGATACTATTAATCACCAAACTTTGTCCATTAGTATAAAACTCAGCACGTTTATCGCCTGTTCCATTTGGATCAGGGAAAAGACCTACTAATGCGCTGGTTACACGATTACCGGACCATCCGCCATCAATACCAAAATCACTTGCCTTCATTGAACCGCCAACAGGAGAATGGGTTAAAAATGTAGTACCACCGTAATTTTGTGTTTTTACACCATCGTAGTTTACGGTTAAAATAAATTCACTGGTGTTTAAATTATTATCAGCAAGCATGAGCTGAGAATAATTTGGAATCAAAGAATATCCTGCACCAATTACTTTTGAAGAATAAATAATAGCACTGTCATAATGTGGAGTGCCGGTATAAACTGCTGCGTTCAAATACAAACGAGCTAACAAAGCCCACTCTGCACCCTGAGTTGCTCTGCCATAAGTAACAGTACCCGGAGTTTGAGTTGGAGGATATAATAAACCATCAATGGCTTTTAATTCTCCAACAACATAATTAAACAAATTGGCACGACTCATTTGTTTCGGCAATACAGAACCCAAAGGCATAGTTTCATCTACATAAGGAACATTACCGAAAAGATCAATTAAAACTGAATATTGGTATGCTCTTAAAAATCTTGCTTCTGCACGATATTTTCTGATACTATCTGCACTGGCACCTGTAATACCACGTGATGATAGATTTCCGTCAGATGACTGATTGATAAAATCATTACACAAAGTGATCTGATAAAAAGATCGATAGTAAAGCCCTAACAGAATTGTATTACTTGCAGACCAGTTCATAGCGTGAAAATCAGGAACGCCCGGATCTCCCCATGCACATACCGCTTCATCTGTAGGTAACTCTTGAGCATTCCAGTACAAACGAACAAAGTCTGATGTTCCTTCATCAATACCCTGAATATCTCCGTTTCCTGCAGGGCCTTGATTACCTGTTAAAGCGAAGCTTCCGTAAACTTTTGCAAAAGCTTCGGTATAGCCTGCTGAAGTGCTGTAAACCTGCGAAGCAGTAATATCATTTGTTGGAAGAAGGTCTAACTTCTTAGAACAAGATGAGAAGCTGCCGGCAAAGAGCCCGGAGGCTATCATTATTTTAAAAATATTTCTTTTCATAATAATTTTTTTATTGTAGTTATTTGCAATGGTTTAAAAAGTTAGGTTTAAGCCGAAAACAAATGTTCTTGGACGAGGATAGAAATTATTATCTATTCCGCCATAAACTTCAGGATCTATTCCTGTGTATTTTGTGATCACAAAAACATTCTGAACATTTGCATTTAAGCGTAATGTCGCTTTATTGTTAAACACTTTGCCTACATTATATCCAACATTAATATTATCCATTTTCAGGAAAGAAGCATTTTGTACATAATAATCAGACATGTAATAGTTGGTTCCTGTACCGCTGAAATTGGTGTACAATACATCTGTTGATCCGTTGTTGATATAACCGATAGGATTCATGATATTTCTTAATGTACCTGTGCTGGAAGCTCTGTTATTATACATGTAGTTTCCTACATTGGCACGCAATACAAAACCTGCGTTCCATTTTTTTGCAGTTACATTAGTACTGAATCCGAAGAATGCCTGCGGATCCGGACTCTTGTAATGATATAAATCATTTTGATTGATGATACCATCTCTATTAATGTCTTCAAACAAATTATCTATGGGCTTACCGCTTGTTGGATCATAGATCTGTTTGAATGTATAGAATGAATTCTTTGCATAACCTACTGACTGAATCTGAATCGTATTACCTGTACCTCCTGAAATTCCTCCTGTTAATACACCAGCGTATTTAGGATCATTGGAGATGGTCAATTTGGTGATCTTGTTTTCATTATAGGTTGCATTGAATGCTACATCCCATGTAATATCCTTAGTCTTGATGGGTTGAAAATTAATGGTGAATTCTACACCCTTATTTGTCATGCTACCAATATTCGCAACAATTTGGTTGGAGAAATTGGTGCCCGCAGATTGAGCGATATTATTCAACAGATCTGTTGTTTCTCTGTAATAATATTCGATGCTACCACTGATGCGGTTATTGAGGAAACCATAATCAATCGCAACGTTTGTTGTTGCAGTCTGTTCCCATTTTCTATTTAAGTAATAACCACCAGGTCTGTACATCTGATAAAAATTATTTCCCAGTTGATATTGAGCCTGTGAGTTACTTAAAGCATAGAATGACTGATAATCATAATCATTGATACCATCTTGCTGACCTGTAACACCATAACCTACTCTGATCTTTAAATCAGATACTGCAGCAACATTGGCAAGAAATGCTTCATTCTTAACCTTCCAGGCAAATGCACCTGATGGAAATACACCCCAACGATTTGCAGGACTGAATTTTGAAGAACCATCTTTACGTACAGATCCTGTTAAGATATATTTATTATCGTAAGTATAAATAACCCTTCCCAAATAAGAGATTAATCTGTTTTCGGGTTTGTCATAAGGATAGTTTGGTGTTGATACGACTGTACCGTCATAAGTTATATCGGGATAATTATAATTCTTGGTCAAATAATCCTGATACTCATAACCTGCCAATGCTTCTATTTTACTCTTGATTGATTTTAACTCTTTAGAATAAGTCAAACTGTAGTTTAAATAAGTATTGGCTTTGGATTGTTTATACTGCGTGTTTACACCACCATGATATTTACCATTGACATCTTTAAACCGATTGTAACTGGATGCAGCACTATCCGGTGTAACATTTGTTCCTTGTCCCTGAGATATATCATAACCGGCAGTAATCACTGCATGTAAATCAGGTAAGAAGTGAAATTTATAATCAACCACTGCATTACCTATACTCCTTTGTGTTATGCTCGTATTAGATCTTTGCATCAATAATCCTAATGGATTTCTTGGTGCTAATTGCTGAAGTCCTGAAACAGAACTTGGATTCAACCATTCCCAATATCCTCCAAAACGGTTGCTTCCTGACTTCACATTTTGTGTTGGATCAAAACTAACCGCTGCTCCTATCGCATTCTGATCAGCAAATTGGCTGGTACTGTATGAGCCCTTTAAATTCAAATCAATCTTTAAGTGATTCTTTAATAAAACAGGACTGATATTAAGTCCTAAAGTAGTACGCTGCAAACCATCTGACTTCAACACACCATTCTGGTTCATATAACCTAATGAAAGACGATAAGGCAAATTCTTCATAGCGCCTGAAACACTTAAATTATTATCAGTTGACATAGCTGTCTGATAAATCTGACTTTGCCAATCTGTAAAGGCCGGACCTATTAAAGAAACTAAATTAGGAAGCCCGTTGATACCGGCGTTGGCAGTTACGATTTGTCTTACCTGATTGGGAGAAAGAATACTCGCCTGATTCGCAATGGTACCTACAGAAAGTTGAGTACTGAAATTAAATACAGGTTTTCCGCTCTTGCCTTTTTTCGTAGTGATCAATATTACACCATTAGATGCTCTTGAACCATAAATGGCAGCAGCAGATGCATCTTTTAAAACAGTGAAGGTTTCAATATCATTTGGATTGATCAAACTCAATGGATTGGCTACCCCAGATATTGAGGAATTACCACTATTATCTTTTGCATTTTCCAAAGGCATTCCGTCAATAACGATCAAAGGATCATTACTTGCATTTAAAGAAGCACCGCCACGAATACGGATAACACTTCCTGAACCGGGAGCACCACCATTAGAAGTAATAGATACACCGGCAACTTTACCTGATATCAATTGTTCGGGTGTTGCAATGTTACCGCCCTGAAAATCTTTTGAGCTTACAACAGATACAGAACCCGTAAGATCTTTTTTACGTACCGTACCATAACCGATTACAACAACTTCGCCTAAAGCAGCACTTGTTTGTACAAGCGCAACATTTACTGTTGCACCACTGATCGGCGCTTCATAGTTGGCAAAGCCAATAGAAGAAATAACCAATGTTGTAGCTGAAGCCGGTACTTTAATTTTAAAAGATCCGGTTGCATCTGTTTGAGTGATAATTTGTGTACCCTTAACCTTAACGGTGGCATTTTGCATAGCACTTCCGTCTTTAGAATCAGTTACCTTACCGGTAACCACCTTGTCTTGCGATAGAGCCGGTAATGCATAAAATACCAGCGGTAATACCATCGCAGCAAGCAGTCGTTTTACATTCATAATTTTTAGTTTACTGGTTTAACAAGTAAAAAATTTTAGCAATCTATCTTGAGTTTTAATTCACAGTGTATGGCAGTATTATGAGAGAGTGTACTTTTTACACAATAACTATAATACAGACAAATGTTAGTCAGCATCCGTTGCTTGGTCATTTGGTTATTACAAATTTTTCTGTCTTTTTCATTCCGTTCATCTGCAACTGCAAAAGATAAACGCCACTTGCAAACTGAGATGAATTAAATCCGTTGCTGTTCAAAAGAACTGTTTGTTTTCCTTTTGTTTTAAATCCATTATAGAGTGTTCCCATTTTTCTTCCATTCATATCTATCACACTGATTGATACATTACCACTCGCAGGTAAATTATATGCAATTGTTGTTGAAACATTAACCGGATTGGGTGCAATGAATAATTCCAGATCATTCGCATCTGCATTCACCGTTGCAAGAGCAGTTGCCAATGAACCATTTGCATTGCGATTGGTATACACATAATATTCGCCGGGCTGTAATGTGATGGATTGAGCAGCTCCTGAAGCTGTTATGAGCGAGCCTGTTAAATAACTGTACCAGGTTCCTGCAGTTGGAAAAGTAACTGAACCTGTTTGCGGTACCACATCAAAATTTCCTACAACGACAAAACTTAAAGAATCGCTGGTAACAACCAATGATTTGAATGCGTTTGCCAAATCATAATTGATACTACCTGTTGTAAATGCATTGATATATTTCGGTGTATTTCTTAAATTCAACAATTTTGAATAAACGTTATACAATGCAAGTCTGTTTGCATTGCTATAATAATTCCACACCAATGGCTTAGGCGTTAACCTGCAAGCACCTGAAGCATCAACCGTGAGATCAGCACATGTATTGATTGAATAGTCAAATCCCAATTCTCCAAATTGCCACAACATTTTAGGACCCGGTATCATCGCCCAAAAAGCTGCTGCCATTGCATTTCGTTTTAATCCCGTTGCTGTGTCTTTTGTAGAATACGAACCACTGCTATTTCCATATACCTCATTCTTATACATCAATCTTTCTTCATCGTGGCTTTCCTGATATGTAACCAAGTTGGCAGAATTATATCCTCTGTTGGTATAAACACCGGAACTTAAATCCCATGAAGAACTAGTGCCATACCCCATTGTTGCTTGATTGAAAGCATAATTCAAGTTTCCCCAGATCATCATACCATAATTAGCTTCCACTTTTTCTTCGGAATTATCTGCAAACATTTCAAGAATGCAATAACTACCTGAAGAAACTGATTGCTGATAATTATATAATGTGTCCCAAATATTTACTCTTGCCTGATCGTAATTTGACATTGCGGTCAAGTTGCAATTATTTCCGGTTGCGTCACAGGTATTTGTGGGCGTAAATCCTTTTGCCAGATCAAATCTGTAACCATCAATATGATAATTTTTCAACCAATGTGCTATTACTCTTTCTCTGAACAGTTTAGTATCATTAGAACTATTATTAAACTGATATCCCACATCATATCCATGTGTATAATATTGCGAGAACCAAGGATTGTTGGCAGCCGGAATATTATTCGTAGCATCATAATACATCTGAACCATGGGTGATGAGCCAAAAGAATGATTCAGTACCATATCCATTATCACCGCCATTCCCTGTTGATGACAAGCATCAATAAATTGACGCAATGCTGTTTCGGTTCCGTAATATTTATCAGGAGCAAAATAAAAATTAGGATTATAGCCCCAGCTTACATTTCCTTCAAACTCATTAACCGGCATCAATTCAATTGCATTAATTCCTAATCTTTTTAAATAAGTAAGCGTGTCTTTTAATGCCTGATAATTTTGTGCAGCCGTAAAATTGCCGACCCATAATTCATAAACCGATAAATTTCTTTTATCAGGTCTGGTAAAATTAGTTACCTGCCAGTTGTATGCAGGTTTTGCTGTTTGTAAAACACTAACGATATTTCCTGTAGCACCGGAAGGGAATGATTTTAAATTTGGATAAGTAGTTGTGGGTATATATGGATCGTTTGCTTTATCCAATATTTTTTCAGCATTATAATCAGCTACGGTTAATGAATTATCAATTACATATTGATAAGCATATTCTGTTCCCGGTGTTAATCCTTTAATTCGGATCCAATAACGCAAACTATCCAATGTTTCATTCATTTGATAGGCTGATGATTGCGTCCAGTTATTAAAATCTCCTACAACAACAATTTGAGTTTTATGCGGTGCATATAAAACTAACACGACAGAAGTATCTCCAGCTTCATAATTAATGCCGTCTACAACACCACTTGGTAATGGAGCAAAGACGGTTGATGATGAAACAAAAAAAGTTGATGTATCTGCAACAGTTGTACTTCCAACAGTTGCATTGGCAATGATTGTCTGAGTTCCTACAGTAACAGTTGCACTCGATGAAAGTGTTTGTACACCTGATGCAGTTGCTATTTGAGTTCCATTATAAAATAAAGTGATGGCGCTGCTTTGATCGGCGTTTGCTGTTATTGAAATATTATCACCTGCTTTTTTTGTTACCGGAACCAATGCAGGCGAATATAAAGGTTGACGAATCGGTGCATCCAATCTTACCGCTAAGCTTGTTGCAGAATAAACAGGAACATACATATCTGATGCATCAGTATTCGCTTGCTTTAATGAGCCGCTACCATTTCTAAAAAGAATCGCAATCTTTAAAATTTTTTCATTTGGATCCGTCACACCAAAAAAAGTCCGCAATCCACCTGTAATGATATACTGCCATTTATTGTTACCAAGATAGGTTGCATGAATTTGTGAGTTGGTTGTTGCCCAAACAGAAAATGATGGAACATGCAACCAGTTAGATGAAGAAGTACTGTTGGAAGTAATCAATCCGATATGAACATACACATCAGATGTTGTAGCATAATTATTTAATCCTTGATTGCCCTGAGTTGCATCGCAAGTAATGGTTACTGTTGATGATGTATCTGTAATAAATGTTGGCGACCAACTTAAAAGTTGAGCATTGCCGGATACAGCAAGCATTAAGCAAGTTATAATGCAAAAAAATCTCATAAGTGGCATGACATCGATTTCGCAATCGTTTGTTATATGTGTACAACGTACACATTAGTCCACAAATATGTGTACATTTTACACAACTAAAAAATTTTTCTTTATGATACTTATCATCCGCCGATTTTTATCGGTGAAAAAGGGTTTAAAACGCTTTGCTAAAGATGTAAACATCAACCGTTTGCGCTGTGACTGAGCAAATTCTTCCTGCGGTAATTTAATCCGATATGCTATCTTTAAAAATCACACAAAACGATTGGTCATGCGTATTACCAAGAATTCCGCTTCTGAATATTGCAAACGCTGTTTACTTACCGCATTCATTCATTAACCTTACATTCTGCTTATGTTGTTCAAAAAACCTCAACTCAGTTTCTGGCAGATCATCAATATGAATGTTGGATTCTTCGGAATTCAATACAGCTTTGGCTTACAGCAAACAGCCATCAATCCTTTATATACTTTTCTGCATGCTAAGCCGGAGGAATTACCATTATTGAATTTAGCCGGGCCGATGACAGGTTTATTGATTCAACCACTGATCGGTGCATTGAGTGATAAAACATGGCATCCGCGTTTTGGAAGAAGAAAACCTTTCTTTTTGATCGGTGCTATTTTTTGCAGCTTGTGTTTATTTGCATTTCCTTTCAGCAGTGCATTATGGATGGCTGTTGGATTATTATGGATATTGGATGCAGCAAATAATACCGCAATGGAACCTTATCGTGCATTAATTGCAGATAAATTACCCTCGAACCAATTAGCAACAGGATTTTTAACGCAAAGTTTCTTTACCGGTTTGGGCATTACATTGGCAAATGTTTCCTTGTATTTATTTCAACAGGTGATCACCGGCGAAACACATGCAGGTATTCCTTATTGGGTGTTCGGTTCTTTCTTTGTTGGTGCTGTTTGTTCTATCGGAACAGTAGCATGGTCGGTCATTAAAACACCTGAAATTCCGCCCACCCCGGAAGAACTAAAACATATCAGGGAGAATAAGAGAGGATTATTCGATCCGTTCATTGAAATACTTTCTGCCATCAAAGACATGCCCAAAACTTTGTGGCAATTGTCGTTGGTTTATTTGTTTCAATGGTATGCCATGTTTGTTTATTGGCAATTCATTTCACACAGCATTGCAAAATCAGTTTGGCATGCCAATTCGGTTGACAACAGAGCTTTATATCAGGAAGCAACAGGATGGACAGGATTAGTAAACGGTTTTTATAACATCATCACTTTCATGTCAGCATTTATATTGGTAGGACTTGCAAAAAAATACAGTGCAAAATCAGTGCATGTTATCTGTTTAATCCTTGCTGCCATTTCTTTATTTATCATTCCAACGATTGAAAATAAATATTTACTATTTGCACCAATGATCGGTTTTGGTATTGCATGGGCAAGTATGATGGGCATACCCTACATTTTGGTGGTAAGCAGTATCCCTAAAGAAAGATATGGTGTGTATATGGGTATTGTAAATATGATGATCGTGATTCCAATGATATTACAAACCATTTCTTTCCGTTTTGTTTATGAAAATTTTTTAGGAAAAAATCCATCCAATGCCATCACGTTTGCAGGAGTGTTATTATTATTTGCCGCATTAGCAACTTTAAGAATAAAAACAAAAAACAATACCGATGCGGAAATAAATATGCCTTTGGCAGGTGGTCATTAAACCCCTATCCCCTAAAGGGGAATATTAGTGAGTATTAAAAATAATTATTGAACAACTAATTTTAATAAATAACGAAGTGAAAATGAATAACGATATTAACTCCCCTTTAGGGGCCGGGGGTAAAATCCTTTGTGTTGGTGAAGCATTGATCGATATGATTTGTACCGATAAAGGAAGCCCTTTATCTGATGGAAATAATTTCCTTAAAAAAGCCGGGGGTGCGCCAACCAATGTAGCTGCAGCGATTGCTGCATTGGGGGGCCGGGCAGAATTAGCAGCGAAGGTTGGTGCAGACCCCTTTGGTAAACATTTAATTGATGTGATGCAATCATTTGGTGTATCAACGAAATGGGTTATTCAGGATGAAAAACATTTTACCACTTTTGCATTTGTCTCCTTGATGGAAAACGGTGAACGTGATTTTTATTTTAATCGCGGTGCAGATGGACAATTAACCGAAGAAGAAATTAATGAAATCGATCTATCTGAATATTCCATTATTCACTTTGGCTCTGCAACAGGATTTCTTCCAGGTCCTTTAAAAGCTGCCTACAAAAGTTTATTGCATAAAACATTTGAGAAAAATATTTTCGTAAGCTTCGATCCAAATTATCGCCAGCTGTTGTTTAAAAATGATACACAAACATTCATTGAACAATCCTGGTATTTCATGAAGCATTGCCATTTTTTTAAAGTAAGTGATGAAGAAGCGATATTATTGACCGGAGCAGCTACCATTGCTGAAGCGGCAAAAATATTTTCAGAAAAAACAAATGCTGTATTCGCCATTACATTAGGAAAAGAGGGAACCATGCTTGGTTTCAATAACCAGACAGAAATAATTGAAAGTATTCCTGTAAAACCTGTTGATACAACCGGCGCCGGAGATGCTTTTGTTGGTGCTGTTTTGTATCAGTTATCTGATAAAGACCTGGTCATTATTAAAGAACTTTCAGTTGACGATTGGAAACATATCATCACCAATGCAAATAAAGCCGGTGCAAGAACCTGCGAGTATTTAGGTGCTATGGAGGCATTCAAAAATTTAAACAATCAAATCTTTCAATAAGCAAAAGTATTGCCGTGTATAATTATCAGCTTCATCAGCAAATAACAGAGAGCTTACAGCAAAACGAATTGGATATTGCGGGTAAGGATAATTTATTTTATACGCGTTTTGTTGCGAACACTTCCGCCATCAGTTCATTATACAATGAATTATACGGACATCATGCAAAAAGTAAAGAAATATTTTCTTCCTTGATCGAAACCATTTCAAACGGATATAAAAAAAGACCCGATGTTTTAAAATCAAGTGATGAAGAAAAAGAAATTCAGGGTCATTGGTTTCTAAGTAATGAAATAACCGGAATGAGTTTGTATGTTGATCGCTTTTGCGGCAACATTAAAAACATGGAAAGCAAGTTGAATTATTTCAAAAAACTCGGCGTTAATTTTTTACACCTGATGCCCATCTTCGAAAGTCCGCAGGGAGAAAGCGATGGTGGATACGCAGTTTCGGATTTCAGAAAAGTGGATGAACGTTTCGGTAAGCTTGAAGATCTGATTCATCTTCAAAAAAAGATGAGCAATGAGAAGATGTATCTCATGCTCGATATTGTTTTAAATCATACTTCGCATCGTCACGAATGGGCAGAGAAAGCAAAACAAGGCGATAAAAAATATCAGGATTATTTTTACATGTTTAATGATCGCACAATACCCGATCAAATGGAGAAAACCATGCCTGAAATTTTTCCTGAAAGTTCTCCCGGTAATTTTACTTACGTGGAAGAATGCAAGAAATGGGTGATGACTGTTTTTCATAATTATCAGTGGGATTTGAATTACAGTAATCCTGCTGTATTCATTGAAATGTTAGATACCATTTTCTTCTATGCAAATTTGGGTGTTGATATTTTACGAATTGATGCGCCTGCTTTCATTTGGAAACAATTAGGAACTGCTTGCCAGAATTTACCGCAAGCACATCTTATTTTAAGATTGATAAAACAATGTGTGCAAGTTGCAACACCGGGCATGGCATTATTAGGCGAAGCCATTGTTGCACCCAAAGAGATCATGAAATATTTCGGAACAGGATCATACACTGCCAAAGAATGCGACTTTGCATATAACGCAACTCAAATGGCATTGCAATGGGATGCATTGGCAACAGGCGATACAAGAGTAATGTTGGCTGCACAACATGAAATTTTGCAAAAACCTTTCGGAACTTCATGGATCACTTATACAAGATGCCATGATGATATTGGTTTGGGTTATGATGATTATATGATCGAACAAACAGGATACAATCCTTATGAACATCGCAAATTTTTAAAAAATTATTATTCCGGTGTACAGGAAGGTTCGCCTGCAAGAGGTGCTTTATTTTCTGTGAATCCCAAAACACAGGATGCAAGGATCAGCGGATCATTGGCATCATTATGCGGATTGGAAAAGGCTTTGCAGGAAAATAATGAAGCAGACATTGAATTATCTGTTAGAAAAATTTTATTGATGCAGGCACAAAGCTTTTTTATTGGCGGATTACCAATGATCTTTTATGGTGATGAATTGGGCTACACCAATGATTATTCTTATTTGCAGGATGCAGGAAAAAGTTATGATAACCGTTGGATGCATCGACCTGTTATTGACTGGCAAAAAAATAAAAAGATTGATGTTGAAGGAACTATTGAACAGCGGATTTTTTCTTCCACCCAACAACTCATCAGCATCAGAAAAAAAATAGACGTTGTGGCCGATTATAAAAATCTAAACTGGCTTACGCCACATAATATTCATATTGCAGGATATTTAAGATCTTCTGCCGATAAAAAATTATACTGCTTATTTAATTTCAGTAACGAAGCCGCTTATTTAACCTGGTTTGCATTTAAAGAACATGGAGCTGCGCCTAAAAAATTGTATGATCACTGGCAGGATAAATATTATGATGTTGGAAACAATCACGAATTCCTCATCATCGAACCTTATTCGTTTTGTTTATTGGAACCGCAATGATTTTAAAATAAGAATCCCTTCAGTAGAAACTGAAAGGATTTTTTACCCCCCTAACAATCAATAAAAAATAATACTAATTCGCGCCATCTGTTTTTGCTCTTTGTATCGCATAATTTCCAACACTTGCTCCCACAGTTAATCCAACAGTACAATCACTTTTATAATGAATACCACCCACCAATCTTGACAAGGATGCTTCCTGTGCCATTGCTGAGTATGCGTTTGCTTTTTCTGGAATGATATATCCCAAAATAGTTGCTGCAGCACCACTGAATGTTGAATGACCGGAAATATATGCCGGGAAATTCGGGATACCTGTTAATGTTTTTATTGCCGGATTTAATTGTGTTGGCCTTGCATTGAAATAAAAATATTTCGTGCTCCAGCAAACAATACCCGCATCCATTAGACTCATATTCAATAATGCCATATTGCGCGCCCATCTTACTTCACTGAAATTTTTGGTGATGAAATCTTCTGCTGCTATTGCATCCCAATGTCCCGGAGGTGTATAAGTACCCACACCATCAGCCCAAAAATGAACAATGCGTATATTATCTCTTGTCGGATTTTTTATATACCCATATACTTCATTTAATTCTGTTTTCATTTGATCACCGGCTGTTGCAGGTGGTGGTCCCGGTCTTAATGCACTTGTTGTTGCGGTATCAAAAAGGAATGGAGTTACTTTTCCGAATACAGGCAACATCGGTGGACGCTTTGGTACTTCCAAACTATACCAAGGTGTTTCACCTCTTGCAATCGTATTCGTTTCAAGAGCAGTCCAAATTGTTTGATTACCTACGGCAGCACCTGCTCCGTCTGCTCTTCCTCTTGCAATAAACACATCAGCGATTTGGCGGCCCAATGCTTCACCTGCAATGATATCACTGCGTGAAGCAGCACCGCTCATAACAGCAGCCTGTTCCTGTTCAATTGCTTTTTGTTGAATATTGGCAATCTCATCCGGAAAAAATAAGATCATCATTTCTGTTGTAACACCTGCCAGCACTGCAGCTTCGGATGGATAAGAAGGCAGTGTTGTTTTAGTAACACTTGCATGAATGGTAGTATCAACTACATAAGGTGCCGGTCGGTTAAATTTACTTTTATAATACCAGCATGCTACCAATGCATCGTATTGTGCAGCACTGATATATGCATACGCTCTTGCAGCATAAGGCGGATTCGCAAAAGGAAATAAAGGATATGCAAAAGGATTGGCAGAACTTGGTATTGGATAAGTACCATCCGCATTTTGATATGGCGGCAAATTATATTTTGCAACTAATCCACGCATGATCTCATTCCATCTCAATACCCCACCCGCAGCCCAGTATTTTATTTTATCTGCCTGATCGGATGTAAGATTTTTTTGATAGCCTTTGATCTCATTTAATTCTCCGATATAAGCAGGATTGGTAACAGCCAATGGAGTTGCCACTGCAAAAGTATCTGGACGTTTCAATACTACTGTTTTCCATGTACCTGCATTCAAATCTGCATTCGAAGGATTGAGTGCCGGAAGATTGTCAGTCCTTCCTGAAATATTTTTGTTACAGGCAATTAAAATAATTGCTGTAGTTATGACTGCTAATGATATAAATGTTATTATTTTTTTCATATTTTTTTATTTAAGAAGTTGATAAATGGATTTATTTTTTATCCTTCTTTTTTGGACTGAAGTCAACAACATAAAATACACCGATATTCAAATTGGTGGACTGACCTACATTTCTTCCGGCAACTGTGTAATTAACACCGCCGGTTATTGCAAGCTCTGAGAGCTTTTGAAGTGTGTATTTAAAATTTACTCCTGCTGTTGTTGCGTTCATTTGATTACTCAGAAAAGGCATATCATTTCTGCGAATATCAAAACCCGTCAATGTTGTCATATTAGACAGAACTGCTTCTGCAATTAAGTGGCTGCTCCTGTAACCGATCCTGAAATTTTCACTCACTACATCAGACATTTGCACTTCATTACTTAAAATAAGCGTCGTTGTATAATAAGATGTTCTGTCAATGGTAACATTACTCCTGTAAGTATAAGTTGCCGATGCGGTTGTAAAGAAGTTTCCTAATTGATAATCCACAATAATCCTTCCTGATAGTGTTTTACTGTGCAGACCGATGGAAAGCGGAAGAAAGTCTGCCACATAATTTGAAACAGGAACTGATGCGCCGCCTAACAGGTATAAGGATATCGTTCCCTTTTTCAGATCCTTTTCAAGAGGCATCCATTTAACCCATGCGGATAGATCCTGCAAACCCCTCATGCCGTGCAATGTTCCTGCTGAAGCTTTTGTTTCTATGTAAGGAAGATTAGCGATGATATTCAATCTGCGGTTAACACCATAATTCTCCATGATGCTGAACATATTTGTAGAAACAGTTCCTATATTTTGATTATCTCGTTTAAGCGTTCCTTCCCAGTAATTGTTCCAACTGCTGTGACCGTACATGATGCCTGAACATAAATTATTTTTCGACATCATAATTGCATCTTCGTCTGTTTGTGCCTGCAACATATTCATAAAGGCAAGCATAATTACCGATAGAAGTACCAGCCTTCTATTTTTAAAAACAGTTTGCATTGTTGTTAGGTTTTGAGTGATTAATATGGTTTTGATATAGCTCTGTTGTTAAAACAACTAAGCTGTTTATTTATAAACTTTATCTAAAATGATTTTATTAAGGAAATGCGTTACAATTAAAATCTTACACTAAATCCGATATTAACAGCATAGTCTGCAAACGCCGCATCGCCATGTGTGTATACCCCGGTTAATTGTGTTGTGATTTGATCAGGTACACTTTGCGTTCTGTTACGAACCAATGCAACAGGAACATAAGCATACAGATTTAATTTTTTTATCTGATACGTAATGCCGGGCTCGGCAGAAATAATATATCCAGGTCTTCTGAAACCGTGACTGCTGCCGATCAGATCATGCACCGGTAAACATTCATCACGAACCCCAATCGATGCTGTTAATGCATTAAACATAAAAGACGCCCCTGCCCTGAACATATATTGATCGGGTACGCTCATTACATTGCTTGTATTTTGAATGGATGATGATGAAACAGCGCCTCCTCTTGCTGTTGAAGTACCATTTACATCCTGCGGATTGCTTAAATAATAAAAGTTCCCATATAAACTGAACTGATGAGAGATATTATAAAATGTATTCAGTTCAAACGTGATCCCTGTACCGCCATCACCCAATTGAATAGATTGATCAACAGGACCCACTCTCAGTGAATCTTTGGTTACATGAAAGAAATCCTGGCAATTATAATTGCCCGTTGGCAGTTTAATACCTAAGCCCAACTGTACATTAAATTTATTTCCTTTTGCAGGATCTAATATCCAATCATATACTGCAAAACGAATATCACCTACACCAAAAGAATGTGTCAAATATCTTCCCACATTGTTGTGTTCATACAAAGAAGAACGGGAGTTAGATGCTATCGGAAGATTGACCATGTACGACCATCTTGAATTGATCTTATGCGTTAATGTAATATCAGTGGTGAATTGATGATTGATCACTTCAGTACCCAATGTTTGTCGTTGCTTTTGCTCCTCCGTTCCGATAAAATGTTTGTATGATTTAAAAAAACGGTTGTTAACACTCAGTTGCCATTTACTGCTGTCGGCATGAGGCATTGTACAAAAGCCGCCGTTACTGCGGATGGCAACACATCCCTGAGAAAAAGATTTTACGAAGAGTAGCATCACTATGATGCCAATAGATAATTTTTTCATTGTTAGGTTTTTAAAAAATTACTTAATGAGAATTGCTGAATATTTTTAAAATAGCCCCTCTTGTAGAAACAAAAGGGGGTGTTTGTTTATGAACTTATACTTATAAAAATTTGAACTTTTTTTTATTTTTAATTTTTTTGTTTGTTTTTAAAATAAGCTCCTGAGTAGAAACAAAGGAGCGAATCTGTTTATGAACCTTAGATAATAAAAATTTGAACTTTTTTTATT
>Ga0364874_10034_pt2 | contig 67623 bp, 58 predicted proteins | sample ExccelAu500001D4_2_FD_206922 | JGI IMG/M metagenome (GOLD analysis project Ga0364874, IMG submission 206922) | Enriched cells from Trout Bog Lake Hypolimnion, Wisconsin, USA - BchlTB.Aug07.5000.01.D4 | ecosystem: Environmental > Aquatic > Freshwater > Lake > Hypolimnion/Profundal zone | place... | reverse complement strand
TGTTGATGAATTATTGCTCATGTCCTAGTTCTGATTGAAAGGATATCATCAAATTCAAGTAAAAGCGATTAACCCTAACCCCTTCGGTTTAAACAATTTACTGGTTCATGCATATAATTCATGTTCGCGAAGCGATATAAAATAACCTACTATCAGTAAACTCACAAAGGAAGATGTATAAAAAAGGTAGAGATAAGGCACATCAATCATACAATAAAATATCACAAGCGATAATTTAAAAGTCGCCAGTACAATATTATTGATTCGGAATTGTTTTCTTTCACGCAACCAGATAGCCATACCCGCAAACAATAAAGGCAAGACAAAGGAAAAAACGATTAATAAATGATGCTGTAAGGCAATCCGGCCACTTCCGAAAAATTTGGCAAAGCCCAGGCTGCTTGAAAAAACAATAGGAGAATCTGCCCAAACCCTGGAAGCAAAATCGATATAACGTTGCGGAAGCGATAATAAAACTTCAAAAGGTTTCCATCCGAATGGCAGAATCATTAACAGATAGAAACAAAGTAAACCGGTAAGTGTAAGTTTTAGCAGATTCCTGTATTTCTTTTCATAAATCAGTACCAGTACAAAAGGTAAAAGCCAGCCAATAAACGCATACCTGCTCAAAGCACAAAAAGTCATACTAATTGCAATTAACCAGATATTCCCATTTAATAAGGATAGCGTTAATAATACATAATAAAATATAACAACACCTTCTTCGGTATAGGGTATAATACCATGGGCTTCAGAGGTCGACATCCACCAGAAAAGTATGAAGGCACAAAAAAGCACAAAGGGAGAAGCCCTTTTCTGATGCGAAGGATGAAACACAAAGATGAAAATGGTGAAGATGATGATCAAACAAATGGCAGTAATCCAGCGGATGTCGAAATTACCGGCTACCGCAAAACTGAATGGCATCCACATAGCAGGAAAATAAACAGGATGAATTCCATTCCAGATTTCTGGAATTATATTGTAAACCTGGTTAAAATGTCCACTGATAAAACGCTGGGACATAATTTTCATGATCGGAAGCATATCTGCATCATGATAGTCCATGGGAGCATCCAAAATCCATTTGGAACAAAAATGCGTTAGTTCAACACCCATTATTATAACGGCCAAGATCCTAAAAGATAGTGTAGAAAGGTGATGGGCATTTTCCTTTATAGAAAAGGATTGCCGCGCAGCTGGTAAAAACAATATAAAACCAGCTATTAAAAGACCGCTGAAACAATACAATATAGAAGCTAAGGGTACGAGTGCCGGAAACAAAAGTGCATAAGTAACACAAATTGTTTCGGCAACGAAAGCTGCTGCGAGCAGATTTTTAGTTTTAAGCATTTTTCTCATCGCAGTGTAAAAATATTTATTAATGCCGAACTGAATGGAGTTAATATATTTGAAGCCAATAATTTACATTTTATGAAACTTCTTGAAGGCAAAGTATCTATTGTTACAGGGGCAGCCAGGGGAATTGGTGCAGCCATTGCTTTAAAATTAGCAGAACAAGGTTCGGATATTGCATTTACCTATGTTAGTGACAGCAGTGCTGAGAAGGCTACTGAACTTGAAGCAAAACTTAAGGAACTAGGAGTAAAGGCTACATCATATAAAAGTAATGCCGGAGATTTTGCTCAGTGTGAAACTTTCGTCAATGATGTACTTAAAGAATTTGGCAAGATCGATGTGTGTGTCAACAATGCTGGAATTTCTAAAGATAATTTATTATTGAGGATGTCTGCCGAACAATGGGATGATGTAATGGACATTAACCTGAAAAGTGTGTTTAACATGACCAAACAGGTGATCAGACCCATGATGAAAGCCAAATCAGGTAGCATTATAAACATGAGCTCAATAATAGGTATCCGGGGAAATGCTGGTCAGTCAAGTTATGCTGCCAGTAAAGCTGGAATTATCGGGTTTACAAAATCAGTAGCGCTGGAACTGGGTAGCAGAAATATAAGATGCAATGCCATTGCTCCTGGATTTATCGAAACGGATATGACACATTATCTGAAAGAAGGCGCAGCTTCAGAAGAATTTCTTAAAAAAATACCATTAGGCAGATTTGGAAAAGCAGAAGAAGTAGCCAATACTACTTTATTCCTGGCCAGTGAATTGAGTTCGTATATTACGGGGCAGGTAATTAGTGCTTGTGGAGGTCTGAATATTTAAAGTAATTCATCGTATTTAGGATATTTTCAAGTGAATATCAAATAAACCAGTACTATTTGATAGATATGATCATGGCATTAAAGATTTTTATTAAAAATTTATAGTAGTAATCATCTAACTAATGCTTCTAAGTATATATTGATTAGTATTTCATATTTCAAATCATATGAAGCCCTTTGAGAAGTTATTATTTGATAATAAAGAATGGGCAGCCAAACAAGTGGCAGCAGATCCGGAGTATTTCAAAAGATTGGTCAGGATCCAATCACCTGAAGTATTATGGATAGGATGTAGCGATAGTCGGGTGCCTGCTGATATGATAACAGATACGCAACCCGGAGAAATTTTTGTGCATCGGAATGTTGCTAATCTCGTAGTGCATACCGATTTGAATATGTTGAGTGTATTGCAATTTGCGGTTGAAGTCCTTAAAGTAAAACATGTTATTGTATGTGGTCATTACGGATGTGGTGGGGTAAAAGCAGCCCTTGGTAATAATAGCCTGGGTATCATCGATAAATGGCTCTGGAATATTAAAAATGTACACCGTTTGCACCGGGATGAAATTGATTCTATTGAGAATGAGGAACTTAAACTAAATAAGTTAATTGAAATAAATGTGGAGGAACAGGTTATGAATCTGGCAAAGACTTCAATCATTCAGCGTGCATGGAAAAATGAACATGCTCCTGACCTCCACGGATGGGTTTATGCATTGGAAGATGGTATTATCAGGTCCATATTTGACCTACCAGCCGGAACCCATATTGACCCGATTTATGAATATGATAATTTATAAACCTACGAAACTGGCTTTTTTTCTTCCTCCTGTAAGAATTTCCTCCTAAAATTGCTAGCTATTCCATTCGTAAAGCATTAACATTCTTGATCAATAAGATAAGGAATAGGCAATTTCGATTGCTCTATCTTTTAAGTACAAATCAAACCAAACTGACGGGTATGATGCGCAACATGTTTGTAATGCAATTGCACCCAGTCGTCAAAATTCAATTCTCCAAATACAGGATGCATCGTTTTTTTAGCTGGATCTTTTTCAAAAAGATCAAAAAACAATTGAATTTCTTTATCCAGTTTGGCAATAGCTATTTCCATACTCGCATGAACAACGGGTACAGGTTCTGCGGGGATAATTGATTCCGGACCTTTTGTATTTTCCCGGAAAGCCTTATCACTCCAAAGAAATTCCCTGAGTTTGGGGAGTTGTTCGGGAGCACTAACCAAAGGAAAGACTAATCTTCCCGTTGAAATTTTAAAGAAGGCTGTCAAATGTTCCACCATCTGCTGGGCATTCATCAAACCCCAGTTTCCATGTTGAGTAGCCTGCAAATTACTGATCAAAGGACAAAGTCTTGTTTTGAGGAATTCATTTTTATAGGAGTTCATACTGGCAGATTATACTGCTAAAATAAGCGGAAACAATTCACCTGCATTGATTAAATCGAAATTGACGATACAACATGGATATAAATAGGAAGCAACATAAAAAAGTAGATCTTATCAAAAGCCAGGTCGGGTTTTATTTAAAGACCCATCCCTTTCATGATTAAAATTTAGGTAAAACTGGTCTTAGCCTTGTCTATTAAGACAAGGCATAAACAAGGCTTAAATAAGGCATAAACAAGGCTAAAACAAGGTTTAACTAAAGATCCTTATCCTTTTTGACCTGTCCTGATTTCAGGAAGTATCTCTATACAGAATGTAGCATCAATCCTGAAAACCATTGTATCCAGCTTATTAATCCAGATAATAAGTAACTGTTAGATTTTTAAAAATGTATCAAATGATCAAAACCCCGTATCCGTATGCTGTACACGATCAATGACTATTTTGTTGCTCTATGGTTTATAATCCAAAGGCAACATTGTTGACAAGGTTTCCCACCATGCCCAGAATCCAGTGATCCTCAACTGATTTTGACTATAATTTCCATTTTTCAATACAGTAATTGGCTGGTCATTGATAAAAACAAAGCGTGATACAGGGTAGTTGGCAAGTTTAACTTTGCTATTTAATTTTTTATATTCTTGTGGCAAGTCCTTTTTCAGATAACTCACTTCCAAAGAATCACTACTGTAAAATGCCACCGAAAGACTATCTATGGGAAACCGTAACTGACTTGATGGAATAATTTCCCTGCTTATAATTCTGTCTGGCTGTTGCAGGAAATACTTGTAATAGGCAGTTGAATCTGTAACCTTTGTATAAGGGACCAATTCGTCATTGTCTCTGATAAATATCTTTTTGCGGGTTATGAGCAAACTGTCTTTTGCATTTTGAAATTTAATTTTAGCTAGTTCTTTATTATGGTTGGGAACCAAACCAAGACTTCTTATCACAAAACCTCCTTCTGTTGATTTATCTTCAAAAATGGAACGCATGAAATGCATCAGGCTCCCATTGTAAACCTTTATTCTTTCTTCAGCATATTTTTTCGATTTGGAAGGCTTGCTTAGAGATAGGTCCTTAAAAAAAGGATAACCATCATATTTTACTATATAGGTATTGAGGTTCAGTTCAAAATCCTCTATACTATACTGGATTTCATAACCCAGTGTATAATTTCTGATGATCAGGGGCTGAAATGCGACAGCCGTAAGGGTATTCGTTTTTTTGCTATATCTGAATCTGATACTATCCGGATTTATAAGATCACAGTCTCTTGAGATAGAGGAAGTTCCAATCAACAGGTCTTTAAAAACAGTGCCCCATTTTAACCAGCCATTGATCACCCAGGGTTCCAAAACTATTTCAGGCAGTTCATCCGGTTTTGGTTTCAATTGAATGTTCAGACTGGAAGGTAGGTTTCTGCTATCAATTACCTTAGTATAGGTCAGGAAACCAACATAAGATACCACCAGCTTGTATTTCCCTTCAGGGATTTCCATTGAAAATGTGCCATTTTGTGAGGTATATACCCCTACTGATGTATTACTTAGGTACACAGAAACGGCAGCAAGTGGCTTTTGATCATAATCACTGGTTATTCTTCCTGATAAAATATTTTGTGACTGGGTAAAAGAAACAACTGGCAAAAGGAAAACAAGGAAGATAAATAGGAATATGGATCGCTTCATTTGAGAAGGTTTAGGATAAATACGAATGGTTGATAGATAGTAGATATTGGTAAAATAGTGTGATAAAAATAGTATTATAAATTTGATTAAACTAATATATAGGAATTTTCAAAGTGTCGGGAAATACTTAAAAGTGAATTTAAAACCAGTATTAAAGAGTACCTGATCAATGCAAATTCAATTAGATTATTCGTTGATGATCCCGATACATCATTTTATTTCTAGTGATTTCAATAGAAAAGGGGATGTTCCTTCAAATTCAACTTTTTACCGTTTATATAAAATCTGTTGGGATTGACATTGGAAAGTAAATACAGTGGGTTTATATTTTTATCTTAGGGATAAAACCAATAATAATTGAAACACATTGTTGTATTTCTGTTGTTACCATTTCAAATACTGGCACAACAAACTTCATTTAAGGATTTTAAAAGCTATCCTTTCCCTACCGAATTAAAGGTCTCTTCCAAAACCAACAGGATCGCCTGGGCATTGGATGAACTGGGTCATAGAAACATCTATGTTGCAAGCGGGCCTGATTTTCACCCGGTACGACTTACCCATTATGATAAAGACGATGGTCAGGAAATCAGCAGTCTTAGCATATCTGATGATGGTAAATGGATTGTATTTGTTAGGGGTGGTGATCATGGTGCAAATTGGGATAGTAATATTCCAATCAATCCCGCTTTTGATAATATCAGTGAAAAAGTGCAGGTACTTAGTATCGCATTTGAAGGTGGAACTGCTAAAGTATTATCAGATGGAGATGACCCCGTGATAGCGCCTGTTACCAACCAGGTGGCCTTTATTAAAACTGGTCAGGTTTGGGTATCCAATATAGATTCGCCGGGCACAGCAAAAAATGCATTTACTACCAGGGGAACAGTTAACGATCTTGAGTGGTCGGCTGATGGGAGCCGCTTGCTTTTTGTTGCCAACAGATCTGATCATTCCATAATCGGAATTTATAACGGACCAAAAGAACCACTTCAGTGGTTATCACCATCATTTGAAAGAGATGAAAATCCGCACTGGTCCGAAGATGGTAAACAAGTTGTTTATACTCGAATAAAAGGAAGAGGTGGAGCGCCGGATTCTATTCTACCACGTAAAATTGTTTCCTGGTCGATCAGAATTGCAGATGTTCAGACTGGCGAATCAAGAGAATTGTGGAAATCACCGGCAACCTTAAAAGGTTCTTATCCTTCCACTGATGGAGGCAGTAACCTGCATTGGGCCGCAAACGACAGGATTGTATTTGTATCTTACGAAGATGGTTGGCCGCATCTCTATTCCATCCCAGCAAAAGGTGGTGCCGCACAATTACTAACTTCAGGAAAATACATAGCTGAACATATACGGTTAAGTCCGGATAAAAAATGGCTGTGTTTTAGCACAAATGCTGGTCCTGACAAACTTGATATTGAAAGAAGACATGCGGCAAGGGTAAGTGTAGATCATCCGGGTACAGAAATATTAACAGCAGGAAACGGACTGGAATGGATGCCAGATCAATTGGCTGATGGAAAAACAATAGTTTTTATAAGTGCAACTGCCACAAGGCCACCCTTACCTGCGGTTATGGATTTGAGTAAACCCAATCCTGCATTTCAATTATTGGGAGCAGATTTGATTCCTGCCAATTTTCCGGAGAAGCAATTGGTGATACCCCGACAGGTAATATTCTCAGCTGCAGATGGGGTTATTGTACATGCCGAACTATTTGAACCAGTCCAAAAAAAAAAGGAAAAGTTTCCGGCTATTGTATTTGTACATGGAGGGCCGCCCAGGCAAATGCTGCTTGGCTGGCATTACTCAGATTATTACAGCAACGCTTATGCCAGTAATCAATACCTGGCAAGTTTAGGGTTTGTGGTACTTTCAGTCAATTACCGTTTGGGGATAGGGTATGGTTACGATTTCCACCACCCTCCACATGCAGGTTCAGCCGGAGCTGCTGAATACCGGGATATTGTTGCAGCCGGACAATGGTTACAACAGCAGCCGAATGTGGATAGTAAAAAAATAGGTATATATGGTGGATCCTACGGTGGATACCTCACTGCGCTGGCCCTGGCCCGTGATTCAAAAATGTTTGCAGCAGGCGTCGATTTTCATGGCGTACATGATTGGGCAGAACTTTCATCCATCGTAAAAAACTTCTCCGGCAAATTTGAAAAAGCACCCGATTATGAAAAAGCTTTACAGGTGGCCTGGCAATCTTCACCTGTGGCCTCAATAAGTACTTGGAAATCACCTGTTTTTATTATTCAGGGAGATGATGACAGAAATGTCCCTTTTAATCAGAGCGTAGACTTGATCAACCGATTGGAAAAACAGAAAGTACATTTTGAAACCTTGATGATCGTTGACGACACCCATCACTGGATGAAATTTTCCAATGCTGTTAAAGTGTATAGTGCAGCCGCTGACTATTTCCTGAAAAAATTAAAATAAAAAGATTTGTTAAAATCAAATTATTTATTACACCTTTGCAACCTAAAATTTAAAACAATGCTACGCAAATCTTCACATATTGGATTAAAAACCAGATTTAACGATCTTGGTTTTTTACTGGTTTGCAGGGCATATCAATTTAGATAAAACTATTTAAAATATAGAGAAGCCCCTGCAAACTGCAGGGGCTTTTTTTATCCGTATATGATAAAAACAAATAGAAAATTTCTAATTAAAATGGCATGCAGTTTCAAAACACTTGATCGTTTTGAAAGGAATACTGTTGACCACATAAACTATTACGGACCGTAATCTATTAGATTGTCTGCTGAATCAGGTTTAGCAGGAATGAAAATATGACCCGGTCTGGAAAGACCGGGTTTTTTATTGTTTAGTCATGCACGGATAACTATAATTATTTTTTAAGGAAAGGATAAAATGAAAAAAATGGGAAACACGATCTTAATGATAGTTGCAATTCGACTTATGGTGGCATTATGGCCATTTGTAGTAAAAAAATTGCGACAAATATGGCAAAGGTTACAAGTCAATATGGGTAATACCGATTCAACAGCTTTATTCGATGATTATTTTATTGAATCTAAAACCTTTTATGTAAGAGAGTTTGGTAAGATACCCAGTATTGCCTTTATCGGAAATATCGACACAACAAAAGTCGTAGATCTGATCAATGAGAACAGGTATGGAAAAATCAAAGCTATCTATAGACGCAATTATTACAGTTGGGAAAAGGACCAGGTCGAAGCCAGTAAAATACTTGTCAAATTATCAGGAAATCTTATGATCAAACTGGGCAATGATTGGGCTGAAATATTATACAGCAGCACTGAAGTAGAAAAAGCACATAAGATGTTGCTGGAGTTTAAAGGACAGAAAGCAATGGCAAAAGAACAGGATTTTGAGATCAATGTAATCTCCCTCAGTGGAAGAAGCCTTGAATTGAAAACACTTTCTATAAAACCAACGGTACTGGATATCGGACTATTTTATAATGATGATTTCAGGAAAGTAGATGCTGTGATCAGAGAGCGTTTATCAAAAGAAAACGACAAAGGTATTGTATTGCTTCATGGATTACCAGGTACAGGCAAGACCACTTATCTGAGACATTTGATAGGAACTATCAATAAGCAAGTCTTGTTTGTTTCACCTGCAGTAGCCGCCAATCTGATGAATCCAGAATTTATGGATCTGTTACTGGACAATCCTAATTCGGTACTGGTGATAGAAGATGCAGAGAATATCATCATGGAAAGAAGATACAGCAGTCACAGCAGTGTGAGCAATCTTTTGAATATCAGTGACGGACTGCTTAGTGATTGTCTCAATGTTCAGATCATCTGTACATTCAACAGTGCGATTGAAATGGTAGATACTGCCCTATTAAGAAAGGGACGTTTGATTGCACGCTATGAATTTGGGAAACTAGAACCACAAAAGGCTACTGCTTTGAGCAAACACCTGGGAGTGGAAAAGGAATACCATCTGCCCGCATCATTGGCAGAAATCACCAATCCGGGTTCAGTAGTACATGAAACAATAAGGAAACAAACAATTGGTTTCAGAAGGGAATTGGTATTGGAAAATTAAAAAAGACAACAGATTAACAGTTAGAAAAAACAAAACATGACAAAGTTAAAGATTACAGCAAAGGAATTAAGGAGTATTGGGTTTCCCGAAAGTCCGGTGATTCCTGTTGCTATGCATACAATAAGTAAATATTATAAATTCAATGAAAAGGAGACCATCATAGCCTTATTAAAAGCGGTGCTGGAAACACCAGAAAAATTTATAGAGGATGAACAGCTGGGAATGATTGCTGCAAAACTAATACCCCCTGAAATAATTGAAAATAAGGAGATATCATTAAAGGAAGCTGCTGTTCCATTCAACACTTTTGGGATGGAACAGATAGAGGAAGGTGCTATTCAGCAGATGTATACAGCTGCCAGATTACCTGTTAGTGTTGCCTGTGCTTTGTTGCCTGATGCACACCAAGGATATGGTTTGCCCATTGGAGGTGTACTGGCAACCAGTAATGCCGTAATACCATATGGTGTAGGTGTTGATATAGGGTGCAGGATGTGCCTATCGATTTATGATATTGAACCCGAAGCTTTGATTAAGAGGGAGCAGTTTTTTGTAAGAGAATTAAACGATGCCACTCTTTTTGGAACCGGAGCCATGTTTAAACAACCATCCGAACATGCAATTATGGAGAGGCAGGAATTCAATGAATTGCCGTTGCTTAGGAATATGAAAGACAGGGCCTCGAAACAATTGGGTACTTCTGGAAGTGGAAACCATTTTGCAGAGTTTGGTATTGTGACCCTGACTGAAAAGGATGAAATTTTAGGTCTTGAAGCTGGAAATTATACAGGTCTGCTTACACATTCAGGATCCAGGGGATTGGGAGCAAGTATTGCCAATCATTATACAAAACTGGCAATAGACAAAAGGAGACTGCCTGGAACTGCAAAAAATTTGGCCTGGCTAGATATGAATGAAGAGGCAGGTATCGAATACTGGTTGGGGATGAACCTGGCAGGAGATTATGCCAGTGCTTGTCATCATATCATACATGATAAAATTTCTGTACAGTTGGGAAGAAAGGCAATCAGAATGGTTGAAAACCATCACAATTTTGCATGGAAGGAAATCTATGATGGACATGAAGTAATTGTACACAGAAAAGGAGCTACCCCAGCGGGTAAAAACGTACTGGGTATCATACCGGGAAGTATGACTGCGGCTGGTTATATCGTAAAAGGAAAAGGGGAAAATACATCCCTTAATTCAGCATCACATGGGGCTGGTAGAAAAATGAGCAGGTCCGTTGCCATGCAGTCGGTAACGCACCAGTCTTTACAGGATGAATTGAAAAGACATGCTGTGAAATTATTGGGAGGTGGCCTTGATGAATCACCCTTTGCTTATAAAGATATTCAAAAGGTCATGCAATCTCAAAAAGCTTTGGTTGATATTATCGGAAAATTTACCCCGAAAATTGTAAAAATGTGTGGTGATGTACATGGTTATGGCAAAAAAAACAGCGGTATAACCAGGCAATAAAATGTTAGAGGTTTTAAAATCGATAATTCTTTTAAGAATTATCGATTTTCTATTAAACCGATTTTCTTTTAAAAGATGCCTGCTTGATAAAAATTTTGAAAACGGGGAACAATACCAATAGTAAAGCAATAACAACCAATATACCTGAAGCTGAAAAGACTTTAAAATAAGGCTGGAGTTTATCCATTATTTCGTAGAAGCTATTTTTTTGCTGTACAGCAAAAATCTTACAAAGACCCATTCCAACAAGGGATAGCCAAAAAATTAAGAGAGAGACATTCAGAAAAATAAAGCTTCGATTAAAGAATGGCGTATATAATTGCCCTTCAGTTGTGATTTCTTCTGCAATCAAGACAAGTGAAGCCAGTATTAGAAAAGTATTGATGCCAATAGTAGTACCCATGGCATGTGCAACAGTTATATGTGTTCCATGCGTGTACAAATTAATAGCAGGTACCGAAATAGTAATTGACAAAACCAGATTGATCAGGATCCAGACTTCGGCATAGGTCAATATCCGAAAAGAAAGAAAATGAACATGGGGATTGGTTTTGAAATAAGTTTTACGGAAGGAATAAATAATGTTAGCCAAAATCAATAACTCTGTCATACTGATCCCATAAGAGATTGTTTTTACCAGTTCAGAAGAGGGGACAATATAAGTATGATGTCCCCAATTAAACATTAGGTTGGTAAGTCCCAAAAAATAGAAAAAGAATGCCTTATTGGATCGATTAATAGTTACATCACCTGTTATCTTTTCCATGACAAACATGGCTGATCCGTAAATAAGCAAATTCCATGAACCAACCATGGAACCCATAGCTTTCCATTGTACAGTAATATCTCTGACAATATTATTATTGAAATAGGGCAAAAGCCAAAGTTGAGCTTCAGTAATAGTGATAAGAAAAAAAATGAGTCCGGTAGACCAGCTCCAGATATATACAGGCACTTTTTTAAAAGAGGGACGTATAGTTGCAAAAAAATTAATAATGAAAAGGATCCAGGCAGTAATTACCAGGATAATGATCAAAGGTGGAAACTCCAAATATTCTCTACCCCCAAAAATGCCCATAAAGAAGCCAGAAACAACGAGTAAAAGAATAATGACCTGAAGGAGAACATGTAAATTAGCCAATAAAACAGAATACAAAGCTCTGCCAGACAAATAAGGGATATAATAATAGATTGCACCTGCGGCTGCACAAAATATCCAGTTGATTACCAGGTATACATGCAGTGGGCGTATTTTTTGAAATGAAAGTTGCTCTTTTAAAAAACCGCTAAAAACATATTGTAGACCACCCAGTGCCCCGAATAAAAGACCTAACCCCAATGAACTGATTGCCACAATAATCAACCAGGTACCGGGAACACTTTTCCTGATATTCATTTTGTTACATTTTTTTTATAGGTACATGCATTCGCATCCACATAAGTTAGGTAAGCAATGATAGCATTGACCTCTTTTTGTGTAAAATGAAAATTGGGCATTCGGGTTGCACCATTTTCTAGTAAGATTCGGGCATATTGCGGTCCTCGGTTAGCATCTGAAATAACAGTTGTTAATTCGGGTCCTAAAAATCCACCTAATCCAAAAAGTTGGTGGCAGGATTGGCAATTGTATTCCTGATAGAGGGATTTGCCATATTGCTGTTGCTGTGTCATTATACTTGCCCTGTCAGTTCCTTTGGTATATACCCAACTACTGTAGGCAATATATGAAATGAATAAAATGGCAAAAACCAAAAGCTTATTCATAGATGCAGTTACTTAAGTCTACAAATGAAAGAGACAAAAGTAAAGTCAGCGCATATATTGGGATATGATATTTGTCATATTAAAACTTCATTCGGTCAATGTCTTGTAAGAAGTTCAAATATTTGTTGACGGATGGGACTAACGTTAAAATAGTCCTTACCATTGATCAATCCGGTTTGTTGTCTGTTGATCAGTAAAATCACTGAAATTCCCTCTCCGGGAACTATCGCAATACTGGTTCCGGTAAACCCGGTATGGCCAAAACTACCTTCCGGACCATTTTTAATAACCGGATTAGCCGGATCCATCATCCAACCTAATCCATTTTTGAACTGGTCTTTATGAATAAATGTATCAAGGGTTTGTTCAGATATAAAAGTACTGTCCCCTAATTTGCCTTTATTCAAAAGCATATCCACGAGTTTCTGCAGGTCATCAATTGTAGAAAAAAGTCCGGCTGCTCCTGAAACGCCTTTATTGGCATACCAGGCATTTCCATCATTGACCTCTCCTTTCAATGTATAATGTCGCCAGTTATTCCAGGCTGTTGGCTGGATTTCTTTAAATCTGAACCCAAGGCTCGTATCATAAACCATTCTTTTTTCATAAGGATTGCCTATGCTGGTAGCAGCAAATCGGGCTTCTTTGAATTTCAACAATGGATTAAATCCGGTTTGGGTCATATGCAGGGGTTTAAAAATATGATCCTCTTCAAATGCATCCAGCGATTGTCCGGAAACGATTTCAATAATCTCCCCAAGTATGGTAAACCCAAGGTCGCTATAAACTCTTTGTTTACCTACAGGAAAAGCAAGGGGTAAATCACCGATCAGTTTAAAAGTTTCCTTTTTGTTTGAAGCTTTGTAATACATAGGATACCACCCATAAATACCGGATGTATGCGTAAGTAAGTGTCTGATGGTAATGCCGGCTTTGTCAGGACTGGTAAATGCAGGAATGTATTTACCGACCGGGTCATTGATATTGATAAGTCCCTGGTCTGCCAATAACATGATAGAAGTCGTAGTACCTACCACTTTTGTGAGGGAGGCCAGATCAAATAAATGCCCAGCAGACATTTTTTCAGGAACTTTTAATGCTTCATGGTGATCATCGAACAATTGGGCAAAACCATAAGCACGCCTGAAAATGATCTGGTTGTGTTTTTTAACCTGGATCACAGCACCGGGTATATTTTTCAGGCTGACTTGTGAATTTAATATACTGTCTATTTTAATGCCCAATTCCTGGTCACTCAAGACTTTTTCCTGAGCAAAAGAAATATGGAGGATAAATAGAAATAATAAAATGCTGCTGTATCGTTTTTTCATTTTTCTATATTGATCAGTCATGTAAATTTTGTTTACCGGTATAACCGAGAATAGGTCCTACAGTTTTACGGAATAAATATTCGGAAAATCCATCTTTCAGAAAGCTATCAAGGACACCAACAAATTGAAACCCAAACTTCTTATAAAGCCTGATCGCAGCTTCATTAAAACTGGAAACACAAATAAACATATTAGGTGAATAAGTAAGAATCTGTTGTTCGGCAAATTCTAACAAAAAAGTCCCGAGGTTTTTGCCACGGTGCATTTCATGAATACAAAGGGTTTGTATATAGCCTTTAAAGCTTCCTTTAATCTGGAGAATAAGAAAACCGCAGATTTCATGATTCAGCTTTAATATATAGACTTCCCGGAAGTCTCCTTCAAAAGCAAGTAAGCAAAGCGCTTGATCCATACCCAGTGAAATCCAGGGGTCTGATGCCACCATCATCCGGCTACATATTTCAAAATCAGCAGGATTTAAAGTTCTTTCAATACTAAAAGCTGTATCAATTGACATTTTTTTTCTTTTTAATACAAATTAAAAAAATGATAGTGAGCAGTGCATTGACCAGGATATTCATAAAGCCAAAATCAAACTGGTATTGATGGATGAAATATATATTAAGTAACCAGGTTAAAAAGGCAGCACTAACACATGCCAGGGGTACCCATTTTTCGTGAATAGAAATTTTACTGAAAAGCCCGGTAAGGTATAAACCAAGTAAAGGACCATAGGTATAGCCAGCAATTTTGAAAATAGTGGTAATAATAGCACCCTGGCTGTTCCAGAAGGCCATAACGATAATGAACATTACGATATTAACAGCAATCAATACCCGATTCTTTAACCTTATTTTCTTCTCTGAATGAACATGCTGGATATTGAGAAAATCATAACTGAAAGCCGTTGTCAAAGCAGTAATACAAGAATCAATGCTTGCAAATGTGCTGGCCACTACACCTACAAAAAATGCAATAGAGCCAACCGTTCCAAAATAATGCAGATTAAGATATGGATAAACCCCGTCTGTATTAATAAACTGTCCGTTGGATCTCGTCCAGCTAATACCCTGTTTCTCCATGAACAGGTATAACAAAATACCTAACCCCAAAAAAAGGGTCTGGGCAGCTGCGATAAAAAAACTAAATGTAAATACATTTTTCCGGGCACTTTTTACATTATGGATAGTGAGGGTCTTTTGCATCATACTCTGGTCCAGACCAACTAATGCTATGGTTATGAGTAAGCCGGATATGAATTGTTTAAAAAAATTGGAGCCTGAATTGAGTTTCCAGTCAAATACTTTAAAATCGGGATGATTTCTGATTGCTGTAAACAGTTCAGCAATATTCAGATGCAGTGCTTGTTGAATAGCAATGATCGAGATAAAAATAACGGTTATCAGGAAAAGGGATTGAAGGGCATCGGTCCAAACGATCGTTTTAATACCCGATTTATTGGTATATAACCAAATGAGAACAAGGACAATGATGATAGTGAAATAATATGGGATGTTAAACTGGTCGAAGAATGCAAACTGAAGAATTTTTATAGAAAGCAATAAACGTAATGCTGCTCCAAAGGACTGAGAGACCAGAAAAAATACAGATCCTGTTTTATAAGTGATGGTGCCAAAACGGATATTAAGGTAACTGTACAATGATACTACATTCAATTTGTAATAAACAGGCACCAGCACCATTGCTATGAACAGGTATCCTGCAATTGTACCGAGTATAAATTGAAAATAATACAGGTTATCATTACCAACATTGCCGGGGATAGATACAAGGGATACAGCCGAAATGCCGGAACCGATCATACCAAAAGAAACCAGGAACCAGGGAGAAGATTTATCACCATCAAAAAAACTATTTTCTTTATTGTGCCTTGATGTAAGCCTTGCTATTAGCATCAGAATAGCAAAATAGCAAATGATGATAAGTACGATCAGGGTAGCAGTCATTCGGGGAGTTTAAAAGTCCTTATCGGATAAAGATAATGAATTCAACTATTTGCAGAAAAGCTAAATGTATTTGATAGTAGATATAGCTTTCGGTAGAAACTGATACATAAGTGACTCAAATCACCAGTTATATGAAAGAATAAGTCCACTTTTGCAAAAACAAGTACATGGAAACTGTCGGATATTTTGCTGCCGGATTAATTGGCATATCCCTGGGCATGATTGGTGGTGGAGGCAGTATCCTTACTGTACCAGTGTTAGTCTATCTATTTAAAATTGAGCCAACCCTTGCTACTTCCTATTCATTATTTATCGTGGGAAGCACCAGCTTAGTAGGTGCCATCAGTAAATACAGGGAAAACAATGTACAAGTGAAGACAAGCCTGTTATTTGGGATGAGTTCTATCACTACTGTTTTTGTAACCCGAAAATTTATAATTCCATTAATACCTGTTATCATTATACATACTTCAAAATGGCAGGTATCACAATCCCTGGTTACGATGGTATTATTTGCGATACTGATGCTGCTGGCTTCAGTATCCATGATAAGAAGTCAGTCGAGACAATTAAATAATGAAATTCAAAATCAGCGTTATAAAATACCGGTTTTGCTTATGTATGGCATAGGTATCGGAATGGTTACAGGTTTACTTGGAGCAGGTGGGGGATTTCTTTTAATTCCGGTGTTGGTAATACTGGTTGGATTGCCAATGAAGAAAGCAATAGGAACCTCTTTATTGATTATCGCATTGAATTCAACCATCGGATTTACCGGCGATCTTGGTCATTTCAATATTCAATGGTTATTTCTGCTTAAAATTACAGCAATTGCAGTAGCCGGACTGCTGCTTGGCGTTTCATTTAGTCAGAAAATGGATGGTAATCAGCTTAAAAAAGGGTTTGGATGGTTTGTACTTTGTATGTCTGTGTATATAATAGTCAGGGAAATACTGTTTTGAATAATAGTAAATGAGAATGGCGGAACAATTTTGAAAAGGTATATTCGAAATAAAGATTGGGTTTTTAAAATGGAAAGCCAGCACCGCTAATGGGATAACAGATCACAGCAACACCGTTTTGTATAGGGTACAATTCTTAAAGATCTGCTGGAACTTCTGCAATTGGAATTTTCACAATGAGCTCACAACCATTCCCTTTAGAAGATCTGATAATACTATGTCCTGAAAAAATCTCAGCCCTGTTTTTGATATTCTGCAGCCCTATCCCAGATGTGGAATCATGCGGATCGAATCCTTTACCATTATCAAAGATCCTCAATCGGAGAAGATCCGAGAAAACACGTAAACTAAGTTCAATACTACTGGCATCTGAATGTTTAATAATATTTTGAAGTTGTTCCTGGATAATCCTGTAAAGATTCAATTTTAATTCACTTGAGATTTGGGTTTTTTCCAGGTCATCATAATGGGTAGTAATGATATATTGACCCCCTCTATTGATCTTTTTTAAGAGCCGTTCAATGATATTTTTAAAAACTTCATCTTTAAAGCTGGCAGGAGCAAGGCTATGAGAAAGGTCTCTTATTTCACCAATAATATCATGAAGTTCATCAGAGGTTTGTTTGATCAGGGGATTCATTTCACCAATTTGTTTTCTAACCATGCTAAGGCTCAAAATGGCACCAACTAATAATTGGGCAATATTATCATGCAATTCCCTGCCTATAAAATATTTTTCATTTTCCTGTCCGGTGATCAATGCTTTTTTTATGTTTTGTTCCTGTCTTTTGTTTTCAGTGATATCCCTTTTAATAGCAATCCAATAAACCGGAATACCCTGTTGATTTCTGACAGGTGAAATGGCTATACTTGACCAAAACTCCTGTCCGTTTTTCTTATAATTGATCACTTCAATTTCACAGGGAAGGTTATTTTCGATCGCTACTTTCATTTTATAGAGTTCATTTTTATCAGTGTCTGGTCCCTGAAGTATCCTGGGTGTTTGACCAATGACTTCCTCCCTTTTATAACCCGTTATTTTGAGATAGGCATCATTTACATAAATGATCTTAGGGCCAGGTTCCTCATACGGAAAAGCTTCCGTAATGATTACACCATCCGTAGTATTGGTAATTACAGTTTCCAAGAGTTTTAGCTGCTGTTCCTCTTTTTTTGCTTTTGAAATATCTCTTCCAATAACGGCTAAGCCCTTTCTTCTTTTATTTTCATCATAAATGGGAACTTTAATGATGTCAAACTGAAGTATGTTACCATTTTTCAATTGAATGATCTCAGAAGAAAGAAGCAGCTTTGATTGTTGCCAGACTGATTCATCAGTATGTTCAAAAGCTTTATAGACTGAAGCCTGTTCAGGATAATGATTTTCAAGTTCCTGATCTGTTTTACCCAACCAGTCTGTTTCTTTAAGTTTAAATAATTTTTTGGCTGCTGCATTACAAATGGACCATCTTCCTTCTCTGTCTTTGAAAATGATCACATCCGGCATAGCTTCAATTAGATTTACTAATTTATCATTCAGGTCCTTAATCTTATTTTCCTTTAATTTTCGCTCAGTGATATCCTTAATGATGCCAATATATCCTTCATAATTTCCAGAGCTGTCATATGCAGGATGTCCATTCATCACTACAAATACATCATTTCCCATTTTGTGGGTAAAACACAATTCAATTTCGATCATGTTTTTTTTATGGTCAATGATGTCATTGATAATTGGTAGTATTCTTCGTGTTTCATGATCCGATAAAAAATCAAATGCAGATCTGCCGATTACTTCCTGGGGATCATAACCAAGTATTGATTCAATTTTTTCTGAGCAATAAACAAATTTGGAGTTCTGATCCATCTCCCAGATACAATCTGATGAACTTAGAATGATTTTTTGAAGACGGTCTTCACTTTTAGATAAGCGATCTAGCATTTCCTTGCTTTCTGTAATATTCTTGCCTATACCAACAAGGCCAATGACTTCATCTTTTTCATTTTTAAACGGAACTTTGGATGATATTAACCAGTGATTCTGATTTTGATTATCAATAAATTGTTCTATTTGATCCAGGCTGGCATTTCCAGAATCAAGGACTTTTTGGTCATAATTGTTAGAAGGGTCGGGTTTATTATGTATAAATATTTCTTCATCAAGTTTGCCGGTAATTTGATCTTCAGATGTGGCGCCCATATATTGAAGATCTTTTTTATTGGCAATGATTTTTCTGCCTGCACTGTCTTTAACATAGATCGAATCCGGAATAAGATCAATTATTGTTCGTAAAAGCGAATGTTCTCTTTTCAGGGCCTCAGCTGCTTTTTTCCTTTCACCGATATCTCTTGCAATGATCAAAATAGCATCTTTTCCCTGAAATCTGATTGAAATGGATCTGACTTCCACATCGACCGGAGTACCATCTAAGCAGATATACACTTGTTCAACCGATTGAAGAACCTTTTTACCTGATTGTATATCAATGATACGTTGTTCAGCGATTTTAACTGAGTCTGGATGAACCAGCGTCCATATTGATTTACCAACAATATCTTCCCGGGAATTGGCTTTTGCAATTTCCAGCCCTTTTTTATTGATATATAAAAATTTCCCCTGGGCATGAATGGCAATAATATCAGGGGCATCTTCAATCAATGCAAGGAAATCATTGTGTTTTTCTTTTAATTCTTCCTTCGTTTCCTTGTATTCGGTAATATCGCTGGTAATGACACCGATGCCTAAATGTTTACCGGTATCGTTTTTCAGTGGAAAAAGATAAAGCTTAAAAAAATAGGTTTTACCGTCAAACGAAACGGAAGATATGGTAGTAAGTTTTTTGCCTGTAGTTTTTACAGAAGCCCTGATGCCATCCCATGATTTACAAAGAGATTCGGGAAAGCCCAATTCATAATAGGTCTTACCGATTATGTCTTTGGCTTGCATTTTTAAGGCATTACACAAAGCCTTGTTTACATTAGAAAAGCGACCATTATTATCAAAGCAATAAATAAGATTTGGGTTAGAATTCAGCATCAGATTATTTAAATCATTATCATCACTGAATTTTGTACCAGTAGAATGGTTTGCGATCGATTGATTATTTTTCCTCATAATAATTCAATTCAGGCATTACTGATAAATCTAGAAGCGGGATTAGGCAAGTTAAAATCAATCAAAAGGAAAGGGCAATTGAAAACTCATGAATTATAAATATTAAGTTCTGTTGTTAATAGGTATTTAAAACAGTAAGTGAGTAAATTATATTGTAATCAAGGTATAAAGAAATCTGAAAGTAGATTGTAGTCTATCTTAAAATTTTCGTGTAACAAAAACCACTTCAATTCTGTTTTTTTGTTTAACAGATCCTATAAATTAATAAAATCGATGAAACAAAAAGCCGATGGTAATAGCTGTGATATCACTCAAAATTGTAAACTACACAGCCCTAACATTGAGACTTTACAGTTTAAAAACCATTAAGGATAGATCAATAATATGATTTTTGGTAATAAGCAAGTCGGAAATCAATTTGATAAGAAATTTGCCATTTACTAAAGATATTGATCGAAAAAATCGAAAAATCAACCAAAAAAAGAAGAAAATTAGAAAAGGAAAATAAACATTCTGGCCATGTGAACAATTTTTATACAGTCTTGTCTTTTTTTAACATAGATGAAAATTCACTTATAAAATTCAAAAAGTGAAATTAAGAATAGTATTTTTAGCATATCCAAATACCTATCCTATGAAAATTCTATTAGCTGATGCTCACCCAATGGTGAGGGAAGGAATAAAATCTATTCTCAAAGAACATATGACAATTCAGGAAATAGTCGAAATAACTGACTATACTTTAATTCCCGCTTATGTACTACAAAAAAAAATTGACCTGATTATCACTGAATTCAATTTTCCTTCAGACCATTTTATGGCTGTTATCAGAAAAATCAAAAAAATGGGAACGGATATACCGATCATTGTTTTCAGCAATGAAGCCATTGATAATGCAGAGGCGTTTAAAAATGCGGGTGTATCGATAACGCTTAATAAGAATTGCTCAGACTATTTATTTATTGATTCTGTACAAAAAGTGTTGAAACACACAGGTATAAAAAATAAATGCGTTGTACAGCTTAGGGACTAAGCGACTTGAAAATTGTACAATATATCTACAATAGCAGGAATAAATTTAGCATGATCCAAAGACCCTGTAAAGGGATTCCTGAAAAATAGCTATAAGGTTAAAAGCTGTAACTACTAATTTTGTCTACATGAATGCAATAAAAAATATCATTTTTGATTTAGGTGGTGTCTTTTTGACGCTGGATTACCAAAAAATGGAAAATGCATTCATTGATCTGGGAATTAAAAATTTTCATGAATTCTTCACCCAGCATCATTCATCGCCATTATTTGCTGATCTTGAAACAGGGAAAATAACTGAACATGAGTTTTATGAAGGCTTAAGAACATTATCCAAACTAAATATATCAGATGATGATTTCAGGAATGCATGGAACTCAATACTGCTGAGTTTTCCTGAAGAAAGACTAAAATGGCTCGAAGAGATTCAAAAAAAGTACAAAATTTACTTGTTTTCCAATACGAATCAGATTCATTATGATGCGTTCATGGATATCTATAGTAAAGTGGCTGCTGACAAAGAATTCAATCAATACTTTATTAAAGCCTATTATTCCCACGAATTAGGTCTTAGGAAACCGGATAGAATATCCTATGAGAAAATAATAAAAGAACAGGGACTGAACCCGGCAGAAACACTTTTCATTGATGATACTTTGAAAAACATGACTGGTGCCAAAGAAGCTGGCTTACAAATTTTACATCTTGCAGCACCTATGACGGTCCTGGATCTGGATCTTTAGATCATTTTATTTCTTCATAGTCGATATATTCACCGGCAGTAGAAGAATGGTCCTCTTTTGGCTGAGACTTTGCTGCATTATTGTTTTGTCTTGCCTGACGTTCCTGCATTTCCTTAATTTTTTCCTGCATTTGTGAAGTTGCCTTACTAACAGGTACAACAAGTTCCCATACAAATTTGTAGATGAGATAGATTACTAGTCCCCAAACAATGAGTTTAAACATAATGCAAATTTAATGCGACTTTTGTATCAGTAAAAAGTGAAAATTTTGATCCTGCACACTGCTATTCATCTTTAATTTGGAAATTATGTCCACATTACATTACCTTTGATGTGGAAAAAGAACAAAAGAAGGGAACGATTTCGTTCCCTTCTTCTTTATACCTATGACATTAGAAGCAAAAATAAATCAGTTAGAACAAATTGTTAGTCAGGTTTTGGAATCAGAAACCAGTTTTTTTTGTGTAAACATAAAAATCAAGCCGACTGATAATATCAAAATTTTCCTGGACGGTGATAATGGATTACCCATAGAGAAATGTGTCTATTTCAACAGGTCTATCAAAAAACTCATAGAAGAAAACGGGCTTTATCCTGAAGGTGAATTTAGTTTGGAAGTTTCTTCTCCAGGACTGGATGAGCCGCTCAAATTATTCAGGCAATATCAGAAAAATACCGGCCGGGATGTAGAAGTGCTCTTAACTGACGGATCTATAAAAGAAGGAAAAATGATAGCTGTAGCCGAAGCCGACATTATTCTTGAACATACGGAAGGAAAAGGAAAAAAGGCAAACACCCAACAATTAGTTATTCCATTTAATAATATAAAATCAACAACGGTTCAAATCAAATTCTGAGTATTCAGTGATTGGCTGAAACGAGGAGAACATAAAAAAACATTCGAGATATGGCAAGTATCAATCTGATTGACGCATTTCAGGATTTCAAAGACGCTGAAAATTTAGATCGTCCTACAATGATGAAAGTGGTGGAGGACGTTTTTAAGACCTTATTAAGAAAAAAATATGGCAGTGATGAAAATTTTGATGTTATTGTAAATGCTGAAAAAGGAGATTTGGAAATCATTCGCAGACGAATGATTGTAGAGGATGGGGAAGTCAATGATCCACTGGCTGAAATTGCCTACACGGAAGCAGTAAAAATTGAACCTGATTTTGAAGTTGGTGAGGAACTTTATGAAGAAGTGGATATGCTGGATTTTGGAAGAAGAGCTATTCTGGCAGCTAAACAAACATTAGCAAGCAGGATTAGTGACCTTAAAAAGAATGTGTTGGTTAAAAAATATGGTGATCGTGTTGGCGATATAATTTCGGCTGAAGTATACCAAGTATGGAAAAAGGAAGTTTTATTACTGGATGAAGAAGGAAATGAACTGATTTTACCAAAATCAGAGCAGATCCCTCAGGATTATTTCAAAAAGGGCGAAAATGTTAGAGCTGTTGTAGCAAGGGTAGATATCAAGAATAATACACCTGTTATTATATTATCCAGAACGAGTCATCTTTTCCTTGCAAAATTGCTTGAAATAGAAGTACCTGAAATATTTGATGGATTGATTGCTATAAAGAAGATAGTAAGGGATCCGGGAGAACGTGCAAAAGTTGCGGTAGAGTCTTATGATGACAGGATCGATCCGGTGGGAGCATGTGTTGGTATGAAGGGAAGCAGGATTCATGGAATTGTAAGAGAGTTGAAAAATGAAAATATTGATGTGATCAATTATACAACCAATATTCAATTGCTTATCCAACGTTCGTTAACACCTGCAAAGATCAGTTATATGAATATTGACAATGACAAAAAGCAGGCTGATGTATACTTAAAAGCCGATCAGGTATCACTGGCAATAGGTCGTAGGGGTGTGAATATCAAACTGGCTTGTGAATTGACTGGTTTTGAACTGGATGTATTTAGAGAAGACGAAGAAAAAACAGATGAATTTGATATTGATCTTGATGAATTTAGCGATGAAATTGAAACCTGGATCATTGATGAATTTAAAAGAGTTGGTTGTGATACAGCCAGAAGTGTATTGACATTAACGGCAGAAGAATTGGAACGCAGAACGGATCTTGAAAAAGAAACAATTACTGATGTCAGGAAAATTTTACAGGCAGAATTTGAAAAGGAATAAAAGCTAAAGCGTAAAAATTGAATAGCGGGACTACAATGATGCATCATTGCTGTGTATAAATTGGTCTCACTGATAATAATAATAAATGGCTGTAGTGGATTTTCTGCAGCATATGGACTAAATAAACAAACTGAATGTCAGAACTGAAATTACCGAGATTATTAGCAGCTGCAAAAGAGTTCAATGTTGGACAGGATACCATCATTGATTTTTTGGCTAAAAAGGGATTTAATAAAGAGGAACTGAAGCCAACAGCAAAGCTTTCTGAAGACATGTATTTTGCATTACAGGCAGAATTTCAGGGAGATAAGGTTGCTAAGAACAAGGCGGATCTTGTTGAAATTCCAAAAGGTGGAGGTGGAGAACCCAAAAAGAAAAAGGACGAAGAAGAAATAACATTCAGAAAAGAAGAAAAAAAGACTTTTACTGCACCGGTAAGTAACAATATTGCCCCGGTGAAAGAAGAACCCAAGGCGGAGATCCATATTCCAGTACCTGCGCCGGAAGTAGAAATTATTGTTGAACCGATCATCACGCCGGAACCTGTTGCTACTATTAAAGAAGTTGAATTGCCCCAACCTATTGAATTAATAACAGAAATAAAAGCAGCAGAACCAGAAATCATTAAATTGGCCACACCCGAAATAGAGGGTCCTAGAATTGTAACCAAAATAGACCTGAGCAGTATTGATTCTTCAACAAGGCCTAAAAAATTCATCAAACCAAAGGAAGAAACGATTCGGCTTGAACCCAAAACTGAAACTGAACCCGTTGCTACCAAGGTTGAAGAAACAAAAGAAGAAAAACCGGTTATACCAGAAATAGTAGCCATTCAGCCTGTCAAAGAAGAAAAAGTAATTGCTTCCCCAATTCCTGAACAGGATACTGCCCCAATCATAGAAAATATAGAGATAGAGAAATTGACAGGACCAAAAATATTGGGTAAAATTTCATTACCTGTAGATAGTGATACAAGACCTAAACCCCCAACCCGGGAAGAAAAGCGAAAACGTAAGAGAATACCGGTTGATAAAAAAGGGAATGATCAGTCACATAGACCACCAACAGCTCCAGGAGGATTTAACAGGGATCAGAATAACAGGCCTGCAGGACCTGCTACACCGCCTACAAGCGGACCAAACCGACCTATTATTCCAGCGAATAACCGAAATAACCAAGGTAACGGAGGAGGATTCAACAGGCCACAGGGCAATCAGCAAAGAGGCCCGGGAGGTAATCATAGAAATACCGGAGGTCCTAACAGAACTGGAGGAGGTAGAGACCATAACAGAAGAGAAGACAAAGAAATCGATGCAAAAGAGATTCAGGAAAAAATAAGAGAAACACAAGCCAAACTTGCAGGAGCTGGAGGACGTGGAAAGAGCCTGAAAGCAAAATATCGTCGTGCAAAAAGAGATGAAGCGGCTGAATCAATGGGTGAAATGGCCGAAGACAATAAATTACATGTTACAGAATTCGTTACCGTAAGTGAATTAGCGAATTTGATGGATGTAAGTTTTGCTGAAGTAATTGGAAAATGTATGGGTCTGGGCATCATGGTTTCTATTAATCAGCGCTTGGATGCCGAAGTAATTGAATTGGTAGCCAGTGAATTTAACTATGAAGTTGAATTTATTGACCTTGATGATGTCGATGAAATGGAAGAAGAAGAAGAGGAAGAAAATCCAGAAATGCTAACTGGCCGTCCTCCAATTGTTACAATAATGGGACATGTGGATCATGGTAAAACATCATTACTTGATCATATCAGAAGTGCCAATGTGGTTGCAGGAGAAGCTGGAGGTATTACACAACATATAGGAGCTTATGAAGTGACCTTACCTTCTGGTAAACATATCACTTTCCTGGATACACCTGGTCATGAAGCATTTACAGCGATGCGTGCCCGTGGAGCAAAAGTTACGGATATTGCTGTAATTGTAGTTGCAGCTGATGACGCAGTGATGCCGCAAACCAAGGAAGCCATCAGCCATGCTCAAGCCGCAGGAGTGCCGATGATCTTTGCGGTTAATAAAATTGATAAAGATGGAGCAAATCCCCAGAAGATTTATGAACAGTTATCTCAAATGAATCTACTTGTTGAAGAATGGGGAGGTAAATACCAATCTCAGGAATTAAGTGCCAAAAAGGCGATCAATGTAGATTTATTGCTTGAAAAAATATTATTGGAAGCAGAATTACTCGATCTAAAAGCCAATCCAGAAAAAGAGGGCATGGGAACTATCATTGAAGCTTCACTGGATAAAGGACGAGGATATGTAGCTACGATACTTGTACAAAATGGAACTCTGCATCAGGGGGACCTGATTGTATCTGGTCAGCATTTTGGTCGTATCAAAGCCATGTTCAATGAAAGAAATCAGCGAGTAAAAGTAGCGCCTCCATCCACACCTGTAGTGATTTTAGGTTTAAATGGTGCACCTCAGGCTGGTGAAAAGTTTAAAGTATACCAGGATGAGTCTGAAGCCAAGGATATTGCCAGCAAAAGAGCACAGATCATGAGAGAACAAGGGCTTAGGGCAAGAAAACACATAACCCTTGACGAAATTGGTCGTCGTTTAGCTTTAGGCAATTTCAAGGAACTGAATATAATAATAAAGGGTGATGTTGATGGATCGGTTGAAGCGTTAAGTGATTCCTTGCAGAAACTGTCAACACCGGAAATTGCAATCAATGTAGTACATAAAGCTGTCGGTCAGATTTCCGAAAGCGATGTATTGCTGGCAACAGCTTCAGATGCAATTTTGATTGGTTTTAATGTACGTCCTTCAATGCAGGCAAACAGACTGGCACAAAATGAAGGTGTTGAAATCAAAATGTATTCTATCATTTACAATGCAATTGAAGAAGTGAAGAGTGCAATGGAAGGGATGCTGGAACCAAAAATTCAGGAAAAAGAGGTTGCGACTGTCGAAATTCGTGAAGTATATAAATTTGATAAGGCAACCGTTGCCGGATCTTATGTACTTGACGGCAGGATTAAGAGAGACGCCAAAATCAGGTTATTCCGTGATGGTATTTTGCTTTATCCCCGACAGGAAGGTGCTTTTGCAGAACTTGGCAGCCTGAAAAGATATAAGGATGATGTCAAAGAAGTTCCAAGTAATATGGAGTGTGGTTTGACAATCAAGAATTTTACGGATTTGTCTGTGGGTGACAGTATTGTAGCATATGAGGAAGAAGAAGTAAAAAGGACATTATAGGAAAATACATATATAATTAGCTTCAGGCTGCCCCGGGTAATAAGGGTTGTAAGCTTGAAGCTAATTTTTTTGTTAAAAGCGTTGTATTACAATTATTGCAAGCTCTGATAGGTTATTTTTGAATTTATTTACTGATTATGAAAAAATTGTTTCCCCTTTTTATTGTATTGACTTTTAATTTGAATGTGAATGCACAACAAATTAAAAAAGTGCTTGCAGATAAAATCATTGCACAGGTAGGTGATAAGATCATTTTACGTTCAGATATCATGAATGCTATCTCTGATGCAAAACGCCAGGGAACTGAAAATCAACTCCCTCCTAATCCCGAATGCGCTTTCCTGGAAGGTCAGTTAATACAAAAAACCCTCTTATTACAGGCAGAGCGGGATTCTTTATCTGTTACTGAAGATGAAATAGATGCTTCTCTTGAAAATCAAATCCGTGGATTTATCAGAGAATATGGTTCAAAAGATATTCTTGAAGAAATTGCTGGAAAGACAGTGTATCAGATAAAAGAAGATTTCAGACCCCTTTTTAAAGAAAGAAATCTTGCGGATCAAATGCGTAAAAAGATTCTTGATAATATCAAAGTCACACCCAATGAAGTAAAAGCATATTTTGACAAAATACCGAAAGATAGTTTGCCTTATTATGAGTCAGAAATAGAAGTTAGTCAGATTCTTATCATTCCCAAATCCAATAAGGATGTGGACGAATATGTATCAAGACAGTTATACGAGTATAAAAGACAAGTTGAAAGCGGACAGAAAAAGTTTGAACAACTGGCTAAGCAATTTTCTGATGATCAGGGAACCGAAAGACAAGGAGGTACTTTGGCATTAAATAGAAATGACAAAGGAATGTGGGATCCTACCTTTTTGCAGGCAACTTTCAGATTGAAGGAGGGCCAGATCTCCAATGTAATTAAATCAAAATTCGGATTCCATATTATATATATGGTAAGTAGAGCGGGTGATGATGCTGTTGTTCGCCATATTTTAAAAATACCGCCAGTAACAGAAACAGAAATAAAACTGGCACAGTTAAAGCTGGATTCAATCCGCTTGCACATACTTGCCCATGATATGAGTTTTGGAGAAGCCATTAACAAATACAGTGATGATGAGAATAGTAAATTCAATGGTGGTTCAATACAGGGAAGAGACGGATCAACATATATCAATATCGACCAGTTGGACAAAGACATGGTCATCGCAATTAAAGATCTTAAAGCCGGAGAAATTTCGCAACCACAAACTTATGTTGATGATAGGGGAAGAAAGCTGGTTCGTTTGGTATACCTTAAAACAAAAACAAACCCTCACAGAGAAAATTTAAAGGAAGATTACAACAAAATTGCTCAAAGAGCATTGGATGAAAAGAAGCAGGCAAAGCTAGAATCCTGGTTTAAAGAGCATATCCCTAACTTTTATATTGCAATTGATAAGGAATTTGGAGGATGCGCTAGACTTGCAGATTGGTGGCAATATGCCTCAAAGAATTAAAGAGATCAAATTTTAAAAAATTCCTGCAATCGCAGGAATTTTTGTTTAAAATATAAATTTGTACAATTAAATGTATGTACATACATTTGTGTTGTGAAACTGGAAAAAGCTATACAGAGCAATAAATTTAAAAATGAAGTGCATAAGGCAGGTTTGAATATTTTATATACAGCCTGGTGGTTGAAAACAATAACAACAAGAGAATTAAAACAATTCGGAATAACCCATGAGCAATATAATGTGCTCAGAATATTAAAAGGCAGTTACCCGAATCAGATGTGTGTAAGAGATATTGCTGGCCGCATGATTGAAAAGAATTCAAATGTTCCAAGGATTATTGATCGTTTGGAATTGAAAAGGCTTGTTATTCGTTCAAATTCTGCAGCTGATAAACGCGAAACTGTAATAACATTGACCGAAGCGGGAATTGCATTACTAAAGACTTGTAATGATAAAGTAGATAGCCTGATGTCCTGTTCATTTCCCATTTCCAATGAAGATGCAATCATTTTAAATGAACTCCTCGAAAAAGTAAGAGATAAAGAAATGTAAATTTTTTTAATCATATACATGTATGTACATGTATTTAAAAGTACAGTATGAAAACGATTTTACATAAAGCACAGACAAGAGGTTATGCTAATCATGGATGGCTTAAGTCATACCATACATTCAGTTTTGCAGGGTATAACAATCCTGACAGAATTCATTTTGGTGCATTAAGGGTGTTGAATGATGATACAGTTTCGGCAGGGATGGGTTTTGGAACACATCCGCATGATAATATGGAAATCATTTCAATTCCACTTTCTGGTGATTTACATCACAAGGACAGTACCGGTAGAGATAAGATCATTAAAGAGAATGATGTGCAAATCATGAATGCCGGTAGTGGCATTTCACATAGTGAAACCAATGCCAACCGTGACAGGGAAGTCAAATTTCTTCAGATTTGGGTCTTTCCTAAAAATAAAAATATTACACCCCAATACGACCAGAAATCATACTTACCTGAAGACAGGGTCAATAAAATAGTAACAGTTGTAGCACCAGACCAGCCTGATGCACTGTGGATCAATCAGGATGCATGGTTCTCTATGTCTAAACTTATTGCTGGAAAGAGTATTGACTATTCTTTGCATAAGCAAGGCAATGGTATTTATCTTTTAATAATCAAAGGAGAAATCAGCACTTGTGGTATTGATCTTAAAGATAGAGACGCCCTCGGTATTACAGAAACGGAAAACATCAATTTACAAGCTGATACAGATGCAGATATATTAATCATAGAAGTACCCATGGAATTTAAAATCTAAAAAATGAAATTCAGATCTATTAATACCAGTTTATATGCCCATCCGATGGATATGGGCGGTTTTCCTATCAGACAACCATTTCCTGCACATACTATTGACCAGATTGATCCATTTTTACTACTTCATCATGCAGAAGTAAAAGTTCCTTCCCATATTGAACCAAATCATGCAGGTGTAGGTCCTCATCCCCATCGGGGATTTTCACCGGTAACCTTCATTTTTAAAGGAGGCGTACATCATAGAGACAGTCGAGGTAATGATAATGTTGTTTATGATGGCGGTATTCAGTGGATGAATGCAGGAATGGGTGTTATTCATAGTGAAAGGCCTCCAGCAGACATTCATGAAAGGGGAGGTTTTCAGGAACTGATTCAGCTATGGATAAATACACCAGCCATTCATAAAATGGATCAACCGCTTTATTTTCCGCTTTCCGAAGAGGAAATACCAACTATACGGGATCAAAATGGTTTGGTTTCCATAAAGGTGGTTGCAGGTGAACTGGAAGGTATTAAAGGCAAAGCACCTGCACAATCGCCAGTAAATCTTTTTACAGTTGACCTAAAAGATAACGGCAAACATGCTTTCGAGATACCAATTGAACATCAAGCTTTTGTGTATCTATTGCATGGAAAAATTAAGATCAACGACAGTTTTATTACTGAATCAAAGCATGCTATTGTATTCAATAACGACGGTGAAGGATTCGAATTGCAAGCAATGGAAGACAGTTTAATACTCATCGGAACAGGAGCGCCACTCAATGAAAAAGTTGTATCCCATGGTCCGTTTGTTATGAACAGCAGTACAGAAATCATGCAGGCTTTTAAGGATTACCAGTTAGGCAAAATGGGAGTCCTTATTGAAGAATAAAATCAATTTTACAATAATCATTAAAAATCAGAATTATGTCAACTTACAAAATCGACACCGCTCACAGTGAGATCAGTTTTAAAGTAAAACATCTCATGATCACCAATGTTACAGGTAGTTTTACCAAATTTGATGCAACCTTGACAGCTGAAGCACCAGATTTCACCGATGCAGTTATAACATTTGAAGCAGATGTAGACAGTATCAACACTAACAATGAACAAAGAGACGGTCATTTAAAGAGTGAAGATTTCTTCGCAGCAGAAAAATATCCCAAACTGAGCTTCGCATCTACAGGAATTACTAAAATTAATAATGAAAAATTCAATTTAAATGGTAATTTAACGATCAGGGATATCACTAAACCAATTGAATTGTCAGTAGAATTTGGTGGAACTATGGTCGATCCCTGGGGTCAAACAAAGTCTGGCTTTGAAATAAGCGGTACGATCAATCGAAAAGAATTTGGTCTTGTTTGGAGTGCCACAACTGAGGCAGGTGGAATTGTAGTTAGTGATGATGTAAAACTGCATCTTGCGGTTCAAATGATCAAACAGGCCTGATTCTAAGTCCCTGCAATCTATTCTTCACATACAAATTAACACAATGAAAATCGCAAAAAGCATTCCGGTTTACTTATTGGCTATTGTTTATCTGGTTTTTGGCATTAATTTTTTCTTTCCATTCATCAAGATGCAAGCCCCTCCTGGTGATGCAGGAGCTTTTATTGGTTTATTATATTCCAGTAAATATTTACTGATTGTAAAAATCATTGAAGTAGTAAGTGCTGTATTATTGCTGATACCTAAAACAAGGGCACTGGCTTTATTGTTAATTGCTCCGGTCACTGTTAATATTTTATTATATGAAGCATTATTGCAGCATCAGCCTGGACCAGGTCATATCATGATCATTATACAGGTACTTGCAATTTATTTTGAAAAAGATAAGTACAAGGGCATTATCTAATTACTTATCAATCTCTTCAACTTTATGACCACAGCCAGCATCTTACAGCAACATTACAGGGTAAGACTACAAGAATCTAACCATGATTTTTTTGCGGATGAACCAGAAGATGCTGGCGGTGGAAATACTGCCCCTTCGCCGGATCGCTATCTTGAAGCAGCTTTGGCTAGCTGTACCGCAATCACTTTAAGAATGTATGCTGATAAAAAGGGATGGGATACCGGTCAGATCAAGGTACAAGTTACTTTGATCAGAAATACTTCAGCACAAACTGTATTTGATCGTACAATTCATTTTTCGGGTAATCTTCAAGAAGATCAACAAGAAAGATTATTAAAGGTCGCCAAGGCTTGCCCGGTTTCTAAAACTTTATCAGGTACAATCGATATCAATTCAGAACTGGTTAAAAAAGTTTAATCAGCTACCTGTCATTACATGCTCGTCCATTTTATTGTAATCCCAATCGGATAATTCCCCAAACTTAAATGGACTCATGTTTGTTGTTATTTCTATAGGATCATAATAAATTTTAAATCATGAATATATCTATTGTTTCCGGGAGTCCCCGAAAATCCAGTGTTACTTTTAGAATTGCCCTTTATCTTAAAATGCAACTGGAAAGTAAAACAGAACATAAAATAAATATCATTGACGTTCGGGAATTTAATGTGCCAGTCATGTTACAAGAAGTCATTAGTTCTCCTGATAAAGCCCCCGATGATTTAAAATCGCTTGCTGAAACAATGTTTGGGTCAGATGCATTTATTCTTTTAAGCCCTGAATTTAATGGAAGCTATACGCCTGCACTGAAAAACCTTTTTGATCATTTCCCAAAACAGGTCCAAAAATCCTTTGCAATTGTAACTGCTTCTCCCGGAGCAATGGGTGGTATGCGTGCAACGCAGCAAATGCAATTACTGATCAATGCCTTATTTGGTATAGGCTCTCCGTTTATGCTGGTTACACCTTTTGCCGATAAAAAATTTGATGAATCAGGCAATTTACTGGATCCAACATTTCAACCGGTAATCGATAGTTTTATCAAGGAATTTCTTTGGCTGGCTGAGCGCCTGTATTCAAAATCAAATTCTTTGCATAATTAACGTTACAAAAAGTATGGGAATCGTAACTTCGCAACTTATTTTTTTTCAATTCCTGACATGAGCGACGAAATTAAACATGAATGCGGATTAGCTTTTATCCGTCTGAGAAAACCATTTTCGTATTACCTGCAACAATATGGTTCAGTAATGTATGGCCTAAACAAGCTCTACCTACTGATGGAAAAACAACACAATCGCGGACAGGATGGGGCTGGAGTTGCAGCAGTTAAGTTGAATGTAGAACCAGGATATCCATTTCTTCACCGGCTAAGGAGTAATGCACCTCAACCAATAGCAGATATTTTCTACAGGATTGGTCAGGAAATGAATGAATTGGAAAAATATCAAAAAGAAATCAAGACCCATCCAGGTCTGATGAAGGGACATGTACCATTACTGGGGGAACTTTTGCTAGGACACCTGCGATATGGCACACAGGGTAAAAACAATGTTGAATTTTGTCATCCTTTCATCAAAAGGGATATTCAGCCAGGAAGAAATCTTGCACTTGCAGGCAATTTTAACCTTGTTAATACAGATGAATTGTATGACCTGTTAAATATGGAACCTGGTGAGTTTCAGAAACAAAGTGATCTCGCTGCAATGATGGAAGTTATTCATCATTTTCTGGTAAAGGAGGATGAAGAATGTCCTAATAATGCCAATCTGGTGAAGGTTTTACAAAAATCAGTGCCCTTATTTGATGGTGGTTATACGTTCGGTGGATTGGTAGGTAACGGTCATAGTTTTGTTATGCGCGATGCACATGGGATCAGACCAGCATATTATTATGTGGATGATGAATTTATCGTAGCTGCGAGCGAAAGAGCTTCCATTAGAACCAGTTTTAATGTTGGCGAAAATGAAGTGCTGGAACTTATGCCAGGAAATGCATTAATCATTGATAATCAGGGAGAATATAAAATTGAACAAATTGTAGAACCTAAGGAAAGAAGGGCCTGTTCATTTGAAAGAATCTACTTTTCAAGAGGAAGTGATGAAAAAATATATAGGGAAAGGATCGCTCTGGGTTACCATTTAAGCAGAAGGGTACTTGAAAATATCAACAATGACCTTAAAAATACCATCTTTTCCTATATACCCAATACGGCTGAAGTTGCTTTTTACGGACTGGTAAAAGGTATGGAAGATTACCTCAATCAAATTAAAGTTCAGCGTATCTTGAAATGGGGCAATGATATCACGGAAGAGAAGTTACAGGAAATGATCACCCGTAAGATCAGACAAGAAAAGATTGCCATCAAAGATGTCAAAATGCGGACCTTCATCACCGAAGATGCCAATCGTAATGAAATGGTACAACATGTGTATGATATTACCTATGGTACCGTTAGAAAAGACGAGGATACATTGGTTGTTATTGATGATAGTATTGTAAGGGGTACCACATTGAAACAAAGTATTGTAAGGATGCTGTCCAGACTTGGACCAAAAAAAATCATTATTGTATCTTCTGCACCTCAAATACGTTATCCCGATTGTTATGGTATCGATATGAGCAAATTGGGTGATTTTATTGCTTTTAAAGCTGCCATTGCATTAATGAAGGAAAGGGGAATGGAAAATCTTTTGACGGAACTGCAGGAAAAATGCAAAGAATTACAACGTAATAATCAATTGCATGTAGAAAATGTTGTGCGACAGGTGTATAAACCATTTACTACAGAGGAAATTTCTGATAAAATAGCCCAGCTGATTACCCCCGCTGGTCTGGAATTACCTGTACAGGTAATATATCAAACTATTGAAGATTTGCATGATTCCTGTCCGACTAATACCGGGGACTGGTATTTTACTGGAAATTATCCCACCCCCGGTGGCAATAAAGTGTGTAATAAGGCATTTCTCAACTATATGGATGGTAAAAATGTAAGGGGCTATTAAAAAACTATTAGACTCAACAAAGGGCTTGATGTGTACGATTTTTTCAACGACAAGGTTCAAAAAATTAGGGGTAAATCTTAATGGGATTCAAGACTATGAAAACTATTATTTTAATACGACATGCAAAAAGCAGTTGGGGTAGTCCAACACTCCAGGATTTTGACCGCCCACTCAATGAAAGGGGATTACATGATGCACCAATAATGGCAAAAAGATTGCACGAAAGGATTCCATCCATTGATGCCTTTATAACAAGTCCCGCCAAAAGGGCCCTTACAACCGCAACATTTTTTGCTGCTGAATTCAATAAAAAAAATGAGATCATTCAACTTCCTAAGCTATATGAACCAACTGTCAACGTTTTCTATCAGGTAATTCAAAATGCAGATAATAACTGGAATACTATTGCCCTTTTTGCACATAATCCGGGCATTTCAGAATTTGTTAATGAACTAACTTCCACCCGAATTGATAATATGCCAACCTGCGGGATTTTTGTTGTAAATCCAGAAACCGATGACTGGCAATCTTTCAAAAAAGCGAATAAAAAGTTTAGTTTCTTCGACAGTCCCAAATCTCCTGTAGATTAAACATGTAACATGTTACTTCTTCCTATTAATGAGGTAAACACCGGTAAATATCAGTAAAGCAGCTAAAATCTTATAGATATCAATAGACTCCCCTAAAAATACCATGGAAGTTACAGCTGCAAATACTGGTTGGGTATAAATATAACTACCTGAAGCGGAAGCACCGATAACTGCAATCCCATACATATTGAACAAATAGCTAAAAAAGGTCGCTCCAACACAAATAAACCCAAGTGCCAGCCATTGACTAGTATGAAATACGGCCCAGTTGGTAGAAGCAAACTGTGGCCAGGCAAAAGGGATTATCATAATCGTTCCAAACGTGAAAACCCAGCGAATGATCTGTAAAGGGCTATAGATTTTCATTAATGGTCGAACCATCACCATATAAAATGCATAAGAAATTGCATTGATCAAAATATAGATATCCCCTGTAATAATATCAGATCCGGTATGCGATTTGTCTTTTAACAGTATCAGAAAAGTGGCTCCTGAAACCCCTAAAATCAATCCTATAATTTTAAGAACTGTAAGACTTTCTCTCAAAAGCCATGCAGCAATAAAAGTTATGAAAATGGGTGTTGCAAGTGAAAGAAGTGATGCGTGAATGGAAGTGGAAAGGGAAAGTCCCTTTATAAAAAAAAGCTGATTGATGGTCACGCCAGTTGCTGCACAAAAAACGAATCTGGGTAAATCGGCTTTCCTGATAGAAGGTCCTCCCGGTTTGAAAAAATATAAAAGCCAGAAAAGTATAAGGGCAGTCAGCACTCTGGCCATATTTAAACCAAAGGGAAGTATAAACCCGGGTGTAATATATTTAACAGTGGCAAAGTTGACACCAAATAGTAAATTGGTGGACAGTACTGACAGGTGTGCTTTGGTTGTTGATTTCATCTTGAAAACAAATGTAAAATGAATCCTTTATAAACCTGTCTCTTCCAGGAGTTGTTTAAGGTGTAACGTGGTAAATTCCTGCAACCTAACATCAGTATAATTAAATTGCCTGGCTTCAGTAAGGGCTATATGAAGATTAAAATTTTTCTGACTGAAACGAATACCCAAACTGTCTTTTAATAACTTCTCGCCAAGATATTCCTGTTCTGTTTGACCTGGTGTGGGTATGAACAATGCATGTTTGTGTAAAGCAAGTAATTCCATAACAGTCGTATAACCGCTACGGCATAAGATATATTGACTGTTTTCAAGGATTTCCTTCAATTCTGTTCCATGCTTATGATTGTAAAATACCGTATTTGGCAGATGTAGATCCGAATTCTTGTCTGAAGGGATACCTCTTATGAAAACGAAAGAGCCCTCCTCCTTTTTCAATTGATGAAATATTGTTTGTTCCAGTATAGATCTCGAAGGTTCAGGTCCTGATAACAGAATACATAAATCGTAAGTAAATGGAACAGTTTGTATTTCGGACTTTTGCGAAAACCTGCAAAGAATCCCCATATAATGTACAGGAATGGAAGGCATTTTATCAGGATGAGATAAAATGCCGGCAGCATTTGGTATACCTGCTGTATCTGGTACCCAGCATGCACAAAACTTGTTGATGAACCGATAATGCAACTGCCTGATCAACTTTTCCAAAAAAGGAATTGGGGCTTTTATTTGTAACTGATGTGTAATCAATATACAGGGTAATCTTGATGAATATAAGCCATACCGGTTATCACTGATCACGAATTCGGGTTTATAACGGTCAATTATCGAATCTAGCCATTCATGTTCTTTTCTGATGCGGTAAAGTATCTTTGGTACCTGCATCAATAATGTTAGTGGAAACAACCATTTTGAAGTACTATACCTGATTTCATAGCCCTTGAGATCGAGATAAATTGCGTCCGGAAATTCCTTTTTTACAATAAAAAGCTGATTGGTATTGCCTGCAATAAGAACTGAATAACCTAATTCACGCAAAGAACGTATTACAGGAATACATCTGGTTGTATGACCAAATCCCCAATCCAGGGCAGCAACCAAAACAGAAGCTTTGTTAATTTTTTCAGGCATCCTGATTTCTAATGATTTATATCTCGGAAAGAATTATTTTAGAACTAAGTTTATATTATGACTCCAAGAATAAACAAAATTATCTTAGTTCTGTTAGTAATATCCTTTATCTGTCAGTCATGTGCATTGTTTTCCAAATCTTCACATAACAAGCAATGTATGTGTCCGGTAAGAAAACCAGTTTAAAATGTAAAACCATGCTTAATTCAGGTAGAGATATACTGGTCATAAACAGAAATGAAACACTGCAGCCAGAAGCTTACAAGAAAGAAATTGCATTTCTGGGAAAGATTCTATATTCCTCAGAAAGCATCAAAAACTTCTGTATGGTCAATGAAGTGATAGACATCAACCGCTACAAAATTATCAGAAAAGCGCACCATATTCAACAGCTGGCTTCCGAGTATAGGCTCAAACCCTTTGTCTTTTTCTTTAACAAGAACTAGTTATTGTAGTTTCGACAGGGCTTTCTCCAGGTTATTAAACAATTCTTCTAATTCTTCCAGTTTACAGGTACCTACACTAACACGATACCAGGGATTAGTTTTACTGGCACCAAAAGCAGAAAATGGAACAATGGCCAATTTGGCTTCACTTAGTATATAATCAGTCACATCAGACTGGTTTGCTAATAGCTTCCCGGTGTCGGTTGTTTTTCCGGCAAGATCTACTTTAACAGTCAGATAAATAGCAGCCTGTGGTGTGATAGCATCAACATTGTAACCTTTTTTCTTTAAATCAATAAAACCATTATAAATAGCATGAAGCCGCTTTTCAACCGAGCTTTTAAAATGACTGAAAAACGCAATAACCGATTCTTTTTGTAATAAATATGTAGCAACCGCTTTTTGTTCAGCCATTGGCGCCCATGCACCCAAATGACTTAGAATGGCTCTTATTTTTGAAATAACAGGTGCTGGTCCCATTGCCCAGCCAACACGCAATCCAGTACTGGCAAAGGCTTTTGTGATGCCATCTACAAAAACAGTATAAGCCCTCATTTCAGGTCTAAGACTTACAGGATTATAATGAACAGTTTTACCATAAGTAAGCATCCAATACATCTGGTCATACATCAGGTAAAGTTTCTTTTCTTCAGGTCCACGACGTTTATTTTCTTCCAATACTAAATCGCAGATTTTAGTAAGCTCTTCCCGAGAAAGGGTTGTACCGGTTGGGTTTTGAGGTGTACAAAGACATAAAAGTGTGGCTCCTTTAATAAAGGGTTTTATATCAGCTGCAGTAGGCATAAAATCATGCGCTGCTGTACATTCTATTACACAATGTTCGGCACCAGTCATATGTGCATAATGGTTATTGTTCCAGGATGGTGCTGCGTAAATCACCCTATCTCCCTCATCTACAAACGTTTTAAAGATGGTATAGATAAGTGGTCTCCCCCCACAAGCTATCTGGATCTCATCATCACCATATTCCAGACCCTCCCATTCTTTAATAAATGCAGAAACCGACTTTCTTAGTTCTATAACTCCATCTCCAGCAGGATAATTGGTATTTTTTTGCCGGTATGAGTCAATGATCAATTCTTCCAGTTCCATCGGAATTGGAAATATTTTGGGATCAAAATCTCCAATTGTGTAATTGAAAATTCGCTCACCATTATTAATTCGCACACTAATTGCATTACCCAGTTTTACGATTTCGCTGCCAATCAGGGTTTCTGCCAAATTGCTTAGTTTTTCCTGGCTCATAAAGTATATGACTAAAGATGAGGTACAAAACTACTCAAATAGATGTCTGTAATTTTATCTCAAGGGATTATTAAAAATATAAAGAGGCTGTAATTGACAGCCTCTTTATACAATCTGTTAGAAAGCGTATCAGGGATGTTTGGAATTATAATTGTCTTCAGCCGTTTTGGCTTTTTCAAAATCAAGTACAACTCCATTAATGCAATAACGTAATCCGGTTGGAGGAGGACCATCTTCAAATACATGACCCAAATGTGCTTTGCAACGGCCACATTCTACCTCAGTTCGCTGCATACCCAAACTGTTATCAGGAATATATATTACTGAACCCTTTTTGATAGGTTCATAAAAACTTGGCCATCCACAGCCACTTTCAAATTTGGTATCACTCCTGAAAAGTGGATTGCCACAAGCTGCACAATAATAAGTGCCTACTTCTTTCGATGTTTCAAACTTACTCGTAAAAGGCCGTTCTGTTCCTTTCTGCCTGGCAATATAATACACTTCAGGACTTAATACTTTCTTCCATTCCTCCTCTTTCATGACCACTTTACTGGTGTCTGTCTTTGAATAAACCGGGTTCTGTTTTTTTAATGGGTCCATAGTATTTGTTTTATTTTGATTTCCCTGTGAATAACAACTGGTTATCAGGGTTGATACGATCAGAAAACTAAATGTCCATTTCATGGTAAATAATTTTATATTTTTATATACGGTAACCGTTTGTACCTGGTTTGACGATGTTCTCACATCAACCTTACAATAAACTTTATTAAATTCTCTCCTACAATGTTAAAGGAAGTTTAAAGGTCAAGCGCTATATTTGTAGCTCATTCAAGGTATACAGAACAATGTTTAATATTATTTTGTTCGGTCCTCCGGGCAGCGGTAAAGGAACTCAAAGCGAACTTTTGATAAGCAAATACCAGCTGAAACATCTTTCCACAGGAGATTTGTTAAGAAGCGAGATCGCTACACAAACTCCATTGGGAATGGAAGCTAAAGCTTTTATGGATAAAGGACAATTAGTTCCAGATGAAGTTGTAATTGGAATGATTAGTTCTGCACTGGAAAATAATCCGCAGGTAAAGGGTTTTCTTTTTGATGGATTCCCCAGAACCGCTTCTCAAAGTGAGGCATTGGATAAATTATTAAAATTGAAGCAGGCAGAAATTAATATCGTGCTGGCACTGGAAGTAGAAGAAGCAGAACTGGTGAAAAGATTACTGAACCGGGGTTTAACCAGCGGAAGAAGTGATGATACCAGTGAAGCGGTAGTAAAAGCCAGAATTACTGAATATCATAATAAGACCAGCGCAGTAGCAGATTACTATAAAAAATTCGATAAGGTAGTTTCTGTTAAAGGGGTTGGAACAGTAGATGAAATATTTAATGCCCTTGTTACTGAAATAGATAAGAAATTGGCCTAAACTTTTTGCAACTATAACCAACTGCTGTCCCGTCTTGATTTTTCAGGGCGGGATATTTTTTTGACCTGCAATGATAGTAGCTGAAATTTTAACATCGAAGGCCATATAGCTACACACAAAAAATGACTATCTTCCTATAAACAGATCTGATGCATGTAATAAATGACCAGTTTCTTTTGGACCCCTCCGTTCATTTTTTAAATTTTGGAAGTTATGGGGCTTGTCCAAGACCCATATTTGAAAACTATCAATACTGGCAAAAATTGCTGGAGTTCGAGCCTGTGCAATTTATAAAAACCGATCTGCCGGTTTTTCTTGCTGAATCACGCTCAGCATTGGCAGCTTATATTGATGTTCCTGATTCGGATGATCTGGTTTTTATTACCAATCCAACTTTTGCCGTTAACCTCATAGCAAAAAACTTGGATCTGCAACCCGGTGATGAAATCCTTGCTCCGGATATTGAATATGGAGCCTGCGACCGTACCTGGCATATGTATTGTAACCATTCAGGTGCAATCTACCAAAGACAAAAAGTAAACTTCCCCATCACCGATAAGGCCCAATTTATAAACGATTTTGTAAGTGGTTTTAACTCCAGGACCAAAGCTGTTTTTATCAGCCACATTACCAGTGCAACTGCATTGATCTTACCTGTTAAAGAAATTATTGCAATTGCTAAAGCAAAAGGTGTAATTACCATTGTTGATGGTGCACATGCACCTGGTCAGATCCCATTATCAATGAAAGAACTGGATCCGGATTTTTATACCGGCGCTTGTCATAAATGGATGCTGGCACCCAAAGGTTGCAGTTTTTTATATGCCCGAAAATCAAAACAGCCACTACTGAAAGAACCCATGGTGGTGAGTTGGGGATATCAGGCTATAAAACCCTCAGCCTCTCAGTTTCTGGATTATAACCAACTGATTGGAACCCGCGATATGTCAGCATTTTTAACTGCCAAAGCGTGCATTGATTTTATGGAAAAGTTTGAATGGAAAAGCAGGGCCGCCGAATGCAGAAAAATGGTTACAGCGTATGCCCCACTTTTGTATGATCTCCTGGAAACAAAACCCATTAGTCCAGTAAACGAAGAATGGATAGGACAAATGATCAGCATACCAGTTCGCACATCAGATCCTGATGAACTTCAAAAAAAATTATTCAATGATTTTAAAGTGGAAGTCCCGGTAATGGTTCAGGGTGATACTTTTTTTATCAGGTATTCCATCAATGCATTCAATAACACTCAAAATCTGGATGCACTCTATGATGCATTAAAGATGATCAAAAACGATGCAAAACTGATTCATTAATTATTTAAAAGCGATACCGTTGTAGTTCATATATTTAAAGGATCTATGTAATAAGACTGACCTTCATTTTTCAACATTCATCAATTAAAACCAGTATGGAAAACATAAAGGATAAAGTTTCGATGGCTATCCATTTTCTAACGCTTACAGCAGCAGGTAAAGTGGATGAAGCTTTTGAGACCTATGTAACAGCAAATTTCATACACCACAATCAATATTTCAAGGGAGACAGGACTTCTCTTATGGAAGCAATGAAGACCAATGCAATTGAAATGCCCAATAAACAATTTGAAGTTAAAATGTTAATGAAGGAAGATGATAAAGTGATGACTTATAGCCATATTCAATTGAAGCAGGATGAAGTTGGCATTGCAGTAGTACATATTATCAGATTTGAAAATGAAAAAATTGCTGAAATGTGGGACCTGGGCCAGGTAATAGCTAAAGATTCACCCAATGAAAATGGATTGTTTTAACAGTTTACACTTCATTAATTGAGCACATCTATTCTATCTAAATTCAGATTTCCGCTGTTTTGGAAAGTTGCTGAAACTTTGGTTTTAAGAGCAGCTTGAAAAGCGAAAATATGGGAGCCCTAAAAAAAAGTACTATAAATGCAACCGGTGGCTTATAAAAACTAATGCCGGTGGCCAGAAAAGAGAGAACCAATGAAACCCTGCAATACAAAACATTTTCAAATAGTATTACTGCTGTAATTGTTTCTTTTTGTAATTCGGGTTTTGAATTAATATAGTTCCAGATCTTATACTGGAAAATGCTGACCAATAATATATTCAAACTATAAGCAAACATAGCAGCAACATCATCGAAATAACGGCTTATCAATGAAGTTGAAAATGGGATCATGATAATAAAAAGCAACCAGCGGATATTATACCTCATCAGCTTTCCATCCATCTGTTTTACTTGACTAAAAAACTTATGATGATTCTTCCAGAACAGATAGATGATCAGGAACGACAATAAAAAACTGCTGAATTTAGGCCACCAATTCCTTAAATCAGTAAAACTAAGGTGTCCATTGGCTGTATCAGGTATTTTAAGATCAAATACCAGTAATGTAATGGCTATTGCAATAATGGCATCACTGAAAAAAATAAACCTTTCAAATTCTAACACTTTTTCTTTATGTGTTTCTTTCCGGATGTTCATTAAATTAGGTTTTAAATTACATTTTGTAGGCTATATCATTCTTTTAACTATAGCATCCTCTATCATCATTGTATTTAGATGAGATCTACTGCCATTTAAAATACTCACATTTTCACAAACTTCTTGAGGATTGTCCCAATTTTCAAACAATAAACTGCATTGGGTAAATTACCAATATCCAATTTCATGTTCTCGGTAAGTTGCTGACCTGAATAAATTAGTCTTCCTGTCATATCAAACATTTTAATTGCAACAGGCAATACAAGGCCTGTTGTACTGATAGTAAGTTGCTGTACCGCTGGATTTGGAAAAACCTGGATGGATTGTGTAGTGGATATAAGCGAATCAGTCAGAGAAATGCTACATGGCCTCACCAGTGAAGCAATAAAATGTCCTATCTGGTAATTATTTCCAGTAGTGGATGCTGTATATCTTAAAGTATGAATGCCTTCTTTAAGATAAATATTCCCCAAAGTATAAGTATTGAATCCGTTGTTGTTTGATGGAATGATCAATGAATCAAGAAGTTGATTATCAATGGATACTTTAAAAGAATTGCTGCCTGAATTAGAATATCCGCATTCCACAGCAAAACGATAGAGTCCGGCCTTGCCTTCCGGAACGTTCATCAGATACTGGGTGTAAGGCATCCAGGAAGGTATGAATGCCGGACTTTGATTCCAGTTGGATGGATAGCCTTCGTATTTACGTGCATCTATAGTTCCGGGAATATAATTTCCTGCTGTTGGATAACCTGGCAACATATGCCTGATTGAATCGATGGCTTGCAGTTTTTCCGAATTCTCATAATGCTGAGTAATCGGAAAACTGCCATATGCTGTATTCCAGCTTCCAGCCCCAGCCGTAAACCACATAAATAAACCACCCGGATCATAAGCATACCAATTTTTCAGGTAGTTGATACATAGGCTTTTCGTAGCTGTATCTTCAGTTGCCTCAAGCTTGGCATTCACATTATCAGGTCCACTCGTATCTGGCCCCCCTTCATAAGATGTAAAAAACAAACTATAATAATGACTCAGTGCAGCATATTGATTTAAATTATTTCCAGCTCCGGTAAACAGGCTGTTCATAGCAATTTGAAGTGCATTCAATATCCCGCTGCTGCTTGCCGTATTTGCTGTATCAGCTGACGAACTATTGAAATACGGCGCACCTGCAAGACCATAAAAATATTGATTGGGTGGTCCATAATAGTTATTGATAAATTCCAGTCCCCGCTGCCCCACATCATAATATCCTACCTGAACAGCATAAATAGGGCGAAGTTGACTTCCGATATGTTCATTGTCAAATACAGATCTGAATATAGCACTGATCTGCTTTCCACGTTCTGCAATTCTTCTATAATGCCAGGTATAGATATCATCCACCTGGTCATAATTAATGGGATCACCCGCATTGGCTTCTATGATCGCTTCCTGTAAGTTCCATTGAGCCTGACTAAACGTAAAATTCCAAAGTTCATTACTGTATTCAATATATATTTTCAGAGAAGGGTCAAGTGTATTGTGTATCAAAGTTGCCAGCTGTGTTACATAATCATCAGTTGCCTTGTGCGGAATATTGATCCAGATATCTTTTTTCAGGGTATTTGCCAGTGCGATACAATATTCCCAGGCAATTCCATGATTGATATGCGCAGTATCAAGTGGTGCAGCTGTGCTTAATAAAGTACGATCGGTCCATACACTATCTTCATTTCCGTTGGTATGACTCCAGTTCATAAAGCGTAATACTTTAAATCTGGAAAGATGATCCAGAAATGGCTGACTGAAAATGGAACTTGTGCTTACCGATGCCTGATTATAAATATGGATGTTTTTTATCCCCCCAATTCCAGTGGCAAATTTTGTTTGTGTAAACTTAATATCCATTTGCTGATCAGGATTTGAGGCATATACAAGATTTGCAGTAGTGGTGTTAGTCAATGAATCATATTGCTGATCCTGCACTGTAAAAGAACAGGCTATTGGTGTAATAGTGGCCTGTCCATTAAATGAAATTGAATAAGTTGCAGGCTGGTCCTCCATCAATGACATCACGATCACACTAAAATCTTCCAGCGGCCAGCCATTGGAATCAGTTGAAATGGCAATATAATTCCAAGGTGCATCCAGGTCTTTACTAAATCCCCTGTTTGAAATGAAGGCATCATTAAAAGGTCTGTCCAGGTTCCAATCCGACAGGCCATTCAGGTTGGCTCCCAGTGGATATGCTGCAGGAATAGAATCTCCACATTGTGACAATGACCGGAAACTGGTCAGGCAAAACAGGAGGATCACTAAAAAGACTCTCATTATCAAATAATAATTTTCTTTGGCAAGACAATATATTTACAACATACCAGTAACAAATGGTCCTGAAAGTGTACTGCTCGTTTACAAATGTATAGGGTTTTGAAAAATCATTCTGTTTAGAACAAAAACAGAAATAGAATTTCAATTCAGTTCCATCAATAGGACAAGTTGTTAAAATGGGTAAATGCTTGTATTTGTAAGCGCTAAAGGAAACATAATGGTAAAAAAAAGTATTATTTTACAGTATCTTGCAGCCTGATTGAACAAGATATCAAAACTAACTTAATGTTGTTTTGTCTGGATCAGGCGTTTAGTTGGTATTTTTCATTGTAAGGATAGTTTAAATAATAAAGGAATGAAACTTTTTGTGGCGGGTTTAGCTGGAGATTTTGATCAGACCGATTTAAAAGAAATGTTTGAATTGTATGGTGAAGTAAAATATGCCCAGGTAATTATAGACCGAACTACCCGAAAGAGTAAGGGGTTTGGTTTTGTAGAAATGCTCAACAATGAAGATGCAAAAGAAGCGATCCGTTTATTAAACGGCGTTAAAATGCTGGGCAAAAAAATAGTTGTTCAAAAATCCGATGAATGATCATGAAGGATTGGGGCTTCAGGATTCCTCAACCTCAAGTTAACTTAAATTATTTTCTTCCTGTAGCCGCCCAGAAAATGCCTGCATACAGGTGATTTAAAAAAGCAGCATCATTGAATATGGATGGTATATGACCCAACGCCGTGTAAAAAGCACGTCCTCCATCATACTCATGATACCAGGAAACAGGATGTATTTTCCCCATGCCTGCACCAGTCTTTGAACCCCAGTCTGCTTTCGGATTATAGCTGTTTTCATCTACAGCAAGTATATAATGTAATCCTGAAATTTTTTCAGGTCCAAATTGATACCACTCATCAGTCCATAATTTGTTATTGACGAAACCCTGTAAGCCGGGAAAATCATTATCCAGTATATTGAGTGTAGCAGTTTGAACGGAAGGATGAATATGAAACATCCTACCCACCAATTTTGTATACCAATCCCATCCATATTCAGTGTCAGAAGCACTATGTATGCCAACATAGCCTTTTCCTGACTCAATAAACCTTTCCATTACTTTGTGCTGGGCCGAATCAAATATAGCTCCGGTGGTATTGAGAAAAATAATCACCTGAAATTGAGCAAGAAACTGATCTGTGAATCCGTTAGGGTCTTGCAAAAGTGCCACTTCAAAATTATTTCGCACAGCAAGCTGCTGAATGGCCAATACTCCGTTATGAATGGATTCATGATGCCAACCACGGGTGGTTGTTACCAGTAAAGCTTTGAACTGGTAAGACTGGGCATTCGTTTGATACAAAAAACTGAATTGAAGGATAATCAGGGCAGGTAATAGCAATCGGATTTTCATCAATATAATTTGAATTTTGAAAGTACAAATAATCTTTGATAATCGAAATCTTCAATCCCTTTCCTTGATCAGGGGCAATACTTTAAAAGTATAGGAGTGGATAGATCCTTTTTATTAAATTCAGCTGCAAAGAATAATGATGACAGAACATTAATCCTTTTTAAAATAATACTTTTAGCCTCTCAAATTTGAAACAGCAAGACCAATCCAACCGTATGAACCGAATCAAATCAAATCCTTATCTGCTCTTCTTTCCGTTCTTTTTATTGTACTTGCTGGTAATATGTATGGTACAAAAAAATGGTACTGAAGGTGATGAAGGCAGGTATCTGACCTATGCCACGAATCTTATTCATGGGTTCTATTCACCCAAGGACCAGGTCTATATTTGGAATGGCCCGGGTTATCCTATTCTGTTAATGCCTTTTATAGCACTCAAATCGCCACTGCTGCTTATAAAATGTTGCAACGCGCTTTTCCAATACCTCTCAATAGTATTTCTCTTTAAAACGATGATCGGTTTTGTCAGTTACAGAAAAGCACTGTACACATGTCTTTTCTGGGGCTGCTATTATATAGCATTCAGGGAAATGAGTATGATCTATACCGAATCTTTTACTGTATTCCTGATTTCGATTTTTCAATATGCCTTTATAAAGGCATTTCATAAGGAAATTGGTAGAAAATATCTGATCACTGCAGGACTATTACTGGGTTACATTATTCTTACCAAAGTTATATTCAGTTATGTTGTCCTTGTTTTATTGATTGCAACTTCGGCTATGTATTTCTTTAAACGTAATTATGATATCGGTAAAACCATTGCTATTATGGCCATTGCCATCCTAACCACAGTGCCTTATCTGATCTACACTTATCAGTTAACGGGAAAGTTGTTCTATTATGCCAACAGTGGCGGATCGAGCTTATACTGGGCCAGTTCTCCGTTTCCGGGTGAATATGGTGATTGGAATAATGATGATTTTACTACTTATTGTGGTTTTGATAGTATCGTTCCTTGTAATGCTGCCGCTTTTGCAAAAAATCATGAAGCCGATTTTCAAATTTTCCGCAAATACGCAGGCATTGAAAAGGATCAGCTATTCAAAGAAAAAGCAATTCAAAACATTCGTCATTATCCCTTCAAATATGTCCGTAATTATATCTGCAATGCAGGAAGGATGTTGTTTGGTGTGCCCCAATCCTATTTTTACCAGCGCTTTCAAAACCTAATGCGTATTCCACCCAATGCCATTGTCTTTACTTGTCTTTTGTTTAATTATTTTGTCAGTTTCATCAGATTCAGGAAAATGAGATTCGAAATAGTGCTGCTTGTGCTGTTCTCTCAAATTTATTTTTTTGGTTCTGCCCTCTTAAGTGCAGAACAACGACAGTTTTATGTGATAGTTCCTGTAATTCTATTGTGGACGGCTTACCTGTTGCAAAACTTTTTTGTGATTCGCTTGAATGAATTTACAGGGAATAAAAATGAATAGATCATTCTGCAGGTATCCATTCAGTAGACCCTCTTGGGTTATTTGCTTCTTTTTTTATGAAACTCAAATCATTGGTGATCATATTCATCATCAGTCCGCTTAAAAAATAGGCTGTATAAGTAATGTAGATAAAAGTGTCAATGTAGGAGGTGAAAAGAGGAATAATGATTCCGATTTTTAATAAAACAGTACCCAGTATAAGTCGTTTCTTTTTCCCGGTTGCAGTAGAAAGGGCTTGGATGCCTGTTTTGATCAGTAAAGCATAGATCCATATATAAATGATATCCATTAAAATACCCACCTGAACGCCAATGATGATCAACTGATTTTCTCCGCCTATTGTATCATTGTCTGCCATAGAAACCGTACCCGAAGTTCCAATACCCAATCCAAAAGGATGCGCGATCATGGCATTGATCCCTTCCAGCCATGCAAGTACATGACCTATACTGGAAGAACTTTCAAAATTGAGCGTTACAATAATGAAGTCAAGCAGATTCCCACTCAGGAAAAATAAAGCACAAACCAAACCAATGAGCAGTCCCACATGAAAATATTTGATCAGCTTTTTGTTTTTGGTGAGTAAAGCAAAAAAATAAATGGTGATAAAATAATTGACAAATGAAGCCCTCGAAACCGCAAAGATCACGCAGAATAAGGTTGCAGCCAGGGTAATTACATAAAAACCGGTATAGTTTAAACGGTTTCTGTTATTGGTGATCAGTGCAAGTACCAATGAAAGCGTCAGGATAGAAGCGGATGAAAGTTCCAGTGGACTGCTAAAAATACTTCCAAACCTTTTGAATCCAGTTTCAGTTTCAAAGGTCCAGATCAATCCATAATTGCCAGATTCCGAACCTCCAAAATAGCGAACCAGAAAATCCAGAAACCCTGTTTTAGTATGCAGGTGCTGGTATGGGATCACTTCAAAAAGCAATACCACCGCTGCAATAAGGGATACCACACAGATATAGGAAAAGATATGTTTGGTGTTGATGGATTTCACATCACAGAACCTGCCAGTAAAATAGATCACCGGAAAGACCGATAAAGATTTAAAACCGATCAGCCGGTTATAAAAGTCATAAGGACCAATAGGCAAAACGAGGTAAATCAGGGTTATGATAAAAAAGGCAAGGATTAGTTTATCCACCAGATGAAACCTGGGTTTTTTCTTCAGCATCAGGATCACCAGTATAAAACCTGCAAAAAGACTGATTTCCTTAAAGCCCTGCATGATGGGAATTGCCTTTGTAAAACCATACATGAAGGTTACCGATAAGGCATTGATATAAATGGGTAATCCGAATATGATGAAAATAAGCAGGCCTTTGATCTGTTTCTTCCATATCAATACCATTGCAATAACAAAGGCACTGATATAAACAATTGGAAAGAGAAACATGTAAGGACCTGTTTAATGATTGGCTGTAAAAATATTGTAATTACAGCTATTATGTTTCAAAACAACCATTTTGTCATCTTCTTTACAAACATGGCTCTACACCATACAATAATCGAATTGAACAAGTTTTGATCATTGTAAAAAACCTGGTGAAGCTATTCATGATACAATTGTTACCGTTCTTACTATTTTGACATTCATCAAATAATAATATAGGGCAGCTTTGTATGAATTAAATTTACAGGCTCAAGTGAAACTAATGAAATACCGTGTTACCCTTATTACCCTGTGTATTGTAATCTTACTAACAGGCATTACAAGCTGCAATTCAAACCAAAACGATGCTAAACAAACCGGGCCAACCAATCAGGTCAAGGACTATGCTGTATTGACCCTTGCTTTGCGTAAAGCCAAAGTGAATTTCGATTTCCCTGCTACCATTCAGGGACAACAGGTTATTGAAATTCGACCCAAAGTGGATGGATATGTAGATGCCATCTATATAAAGGAAGGTGCAACAGTTAAGAAAGGTCAGTTATTGTTCGGCATCAAAAATCCCCAGTACGAACAGGATGTGATTACAGCAACAGCCAGTATTAAAAGTGCAGTTGCCAATGTAGATGCAGCCAAAATGGAAGTGGAAAAAGTGCGTCCCCTGGTGGAAAAGGAAATCGTTAGTAAATACGAACTGGAATCTGCACAATATACCCTGGAAGCTAAAGAAGCCGCATTAGCGCAGGCCAAAGCTACCCTCGCCAATGCACAAACCAACCTGAGTTATACCATCTTACGAAGCCCGCAGGATGGGGTAATTGGCAGCATTCCTTATAAAGTGGGTGCCCTTGTAAGCAGTACCAATACAGAACCTTTGACCACCCTATCCAATATTGGAAATGTCTATGCCTATTATTCTATGAATGAAAAGCAACTGCTACGGTTTTTTTCATCTACTCCCGGTGCCAGTATCCAGGAAAAAGTGAGTCATCTGTCTGAAGCCACATTGTTATTGGCAGACGGTACCATCTATCCTGAAAAAGGGAAAGTGGAAACAGCCAGCGGCTTGATCACTACCGAAACCGGTACTGCCAGTTTTAAAGCCATCTTTGCCAATCCTTTGGGTATCATCCGGAGTGGTGCCAGTGCAACTGTCCGCATCCCAACGATTATAGATTCTGCCATTGTGATACCGCAAAGTGCTACCTACGAATTACAGGATAAGACCCTCATCTATGTGGTAGGCAAAGACAATAAAGTAGCCAGTATCGCCATCAGTACTTTACCCACTGATGATGGTAAATATTTTATTGTAACTGCAGGATTAAAACCCGGAGATACAGTTGTATTGGAAGGGTTAATTGGCCTGAAAGACGATACACAGATCATCCGAAGAGCTGTTGACAGCGATAGCATTTACAACCATGTTCACCCGTAGAAATACACATTATGATCAAAAGATTTATTGAAAGACCGGTTTTAAGTACCGTCATTTCCGTTATTATCGTATTACTCGGTGTACTGGGTCTTGTAAAACTGCCCATTGAACAGTATCCCAATATTGCACCTCCTACAGTTCAGGTATCGGCTAATTATACCGGTGCCAATGCAGATGTGGTACTAAAAAGTGTGATCGTTCCATTGGAAGAAGCCATCAATGGAGTAGAAGGGATGACCTATATGACTTCCACCGCATCCAATGACGGCAGTGCTGGTATCAGTGTCTATTTTGCAGTAGGAACTGATCCGGATAAGGCCGCCGTTAATGTACAGAACCTTGTTTCCAGCGCAACCAGTCAGCTGCCTCAGGAAGTGGTTAAAGTAGGTGTCACTGTTCGTAAACAACAAAGCAGTATGGTACTCATATTTGCATTGTACAGTGATAACCCTGCCTATGACCAAACATTCCTTCAAAACTATGCCAATATCAATGTTCTTCCACCTATCAAAAGGGTTCAGGGTGTAGGTAGTGCTACTACTTTCGGAAGCAGGGACTATTCTTTAAGGGTATGGCTGAAACCTGATGTCATGTCTATCTACGGATTAACTCCTGAAGATGTTTCTGCCGCACTGAATGAACAGAATATAGAAGCTGCACCCGGTAAATTTGGTGAAAATGGCAACCAGAGCTTCCAATATATTATCCGTTATACCGGTAAACTGAAGGATGTTCCTGAGTTTGAAAATATCATCATCAAGTCAAAGGGAAATGGACAACTACTCCACCTTAAAGATATTGCACGTGTGGAGATAGGAGCACTTTCTTATAGCAATACCAGTGCCATCAATGGCCATCCGGCTATCGGTATGGCAATCAGCCAGACAGCCGGAAGCAATGCCCGCGATGTGATCAACAACAGTAAAAAAGTCATTGAAGCAGCCGAAAAATCCTTTCCACCGGGTATCCATTATACAACTCTGGTAGACATCAACAAATTTCTGGATGCCAGTATTGAAAAAGTGATAGGTACTTTATTGGAATGTTTCGGACTGGTATTCCTGGTTATTTTTATCTTTCTGCAGGATTTCAGGTCCACACTTATACATGGTATATCTGTTCCGGTATCTATAACGGGTACCTTTTTCTTCCTCTATATATTTGGTTATAGTATCAACCTGCTTACATTATTTGCCCTGGTATTGGCTATTGGGATCGTGGTTGATGATGCGATAGTCGTCGTGGAAGCAGTACATGCTAAACTGGAAAGCGGCTATACTTCTCCCCGTAAAGCGGCCATTGATGCAATGAGTGAAATAACAGGTGCCATCCTGTCCATTACCCTCATCATGGCTGCAGTTTTCATTCCGGTAACATTTATTGGTGGTTCAACAGGTGTATTTTATAAACAGTTCGGTGTTACACTTGCAGTTGCCATCTGTATTTCTGCTATAAATGCTTTAACACTTTGCCCTGCCCTGGCTGCGCTGTTTTTACGACCGCCCAAACATACTGTCCACCCAGAAAACAAGCATTTCCTGGTGCGTTTTGGGGTTGGCTTCAATGCGGCTTACGATAACCTTACCGATAAATATACCCGCGCTGTCCACTTCCTGAGTCTTAAAAGATGGATCATCGTATTATCAGTCCTTTTATTTGGCAGTGGCTTGATTTACCTGATGAAAACCACGCCATCCAGTTTTGTACCGGATGAAGATCTGGGTACCATTTTTGTCACCATCAGCCTACCCGCTGCTTCTTCGGCAGAAAGAACCTCAGTGATCGTCAATCAGGTCAGCGATAGCGCCCGCACCATACCCGAAGTTGAAAATGTATTCAGGATCACCGGCCTTAATTTCATCGCCGGTAGTGGTAGTTCCTATGGTATGGTGATCCTGGAATTGAAACACTGGAACCTTCGAAAAGGGGTTAGTAACCAGGATGTGATCAAGACCCTATATGCGAAAACGGCTAAAATCAGGGAGGCAGCTATTTTTTCCTTAAGCCTTCCCACGATCTCAGGATTTGGTGGTACAGGCGGTTTTTCATTCCAATTACAGGATAAGGGAGGACACTCAATTGCTGATTTTTATAAAGTGTCGCAAAACTTCCTGGCTGCTTTGAATAAACGACCCGAAATCCAGTATGCTTCTACACCTTTTAATCCGGGCTTTCCACAATATGAACTAAGTGTTAATGTTGCCAAAGTAAAGGATGCTGGTATCGGCGTTGATGAGATCCTCAATACCATGCAATTCTACTATGGCGGATTCTATGCCAGCAATTTTAATAAATTTGGTAAGCAATACCGCGTAATGGTTCAGGCTGATACCAATTACAGGGCCAACCTCGAAGGATTAAGCAAGATCTATGTGAAATCCTCCGGTAATAAAATGGCTCCTATTACAGAATTCATTACCATGAAAAGGGTATATGGACCGGAAAGTATTTCCAGGTTTAACCTATTTACTTCTATTTCAGTAAATGGCAATCCCAATCCGGGTTTTAGTTCGGGAGAAGCATTGCTGGCCATTAAAGATGTCGCTTCAAAGACCCTTCCTCCGGGTTATGGCTATGAATATTCAGGAATCAGTAGGGAAGAGCAGAGTAGCGGTTCTCAATCCATCTATGTTTTTATCCTGAGTTTGGTATTTGTTTACCTGTTGCTAAGTGCACAATATGAAAGTTACCTGTTGCCATTTGCAGTCTTGCTTTCTATGCCGGTTGGTTTATCCGGCGTGTACATTTTTGCAAGGATGTTCGGCATTGGTAATAATATTTATATGCAGATTTCTCTGATCATGCTCATCGGGTTACTGGCCAAGAATGCCATCTTGATCGTTGAGTTTGCACTCGAAAGAAGAAGAAATGGCATGGGTCTTTCCCAGGCAGCTGCCGAAGGTGCGAAAGCAAGGCTGCGACCTATCCTGATGACCTCTTTCGCTTTTGTATTCGGACTAATGCCACTGATGTTTGCAACCGGGGCAGGTGCTTATGGCAACAGATCCATCGGAACTGGAGCAATAGGGGGTATGCTGATCGGAACCGTATTGGGTGTATTGGTTATCCCGGGTCTGTTTATCTTATTTCAATCCCTGCAGGAAAGGATCCGGTCCAATAAATACGATAAGGATGGAGAACTGATTGAACCTTTGTCATAAACAAAGAGGCAGTTGATCATACACTTCAGGCTGTTACAAAAAGTAAAACAATGTAGAAAAGCTGATATCAGATGTAGCTGATCGAAATGAAAAACGACAAATGAATCAGCAAAATGAACAAAACGAAAAGCACAATGAATCCAAAATATAGTAAAGTGTTTTACATGCTTATGGTACTGGGTATTGCTACCCTTCTGCTGGATTCCTGTAAACTGGCAAAACCTTATAAGCGTCCTGATCATATCGCCCCTGATCAACTCTTCCGGGATCACCGGGTTTCTGATAGTAACACTATTGCAACCATCTCCTGGTCCAATATGTTTCAGGACAGCCTCCTGCAGTCACTGATCAGGAAAGGGATCGAAAACAATACCGACCTGGCCATTGCTGTTGCCAGGATCAAAAAAGCGGCTGCGGGATTTAAACAAAGTAAACAGGCCCTCCAACCCACGCTGAATGTTACCGCTAGTCCGGTTTTTCAGAATATTCCCCCTTCCTTAGGCGTGCCCCAAACCTATGAGCTGGTTGCCGGTTCTTCCTGGGAAGCAGATATCTGGGGTAAACTCAATAGTGCCAAAAGGGCTGCACTTCTTACATTGCTGCAAAGTGAAGCTTATAAAAGGGCTGTCCAAACACAGCTTGTTTCGGATATTGCCACCAATTATTACCTCTTAATGGCCTATGATGCCCAACTGGAAATAACCGAAAAGACATTGGCCCTCCGTAAGGAAGAAGTGGAAACCATGAAGGTGCTAAAGGAAAGCGATGTAGTAACAGGGGCCTCCGTTGCCCAAAGTATCGCTAACCGGTATTCCGTGGAAATTACCATACCTGATTTAAAACAGCAAATACGGGAAACCGAAAACACCATCAGTCTCTTATTGGGCAATCCTCCGGATAGTATTCCCAGGAGCAGCCTCAAAAAACAGGTGATGACTCCTGAATTGAAAACAGGTGTACCATCCCAATTACTAGCCAATCGCCCGGATGTGCAGGAAGCAGAATTACAATTGCGGAACGCACTGGAACTGGTCAACGTTGCCCATGCTTATTTCTATCCTTCCCTCAATATTACCGCCAGTAGTGGATTTGTAAGTACAGGGATCTCGCAATTACTCAGTCCCAATTCATTTTATGCTACCCTCTCCGGTATCTTATTGCAACCCATATTTGATCAGGGTATCAATAGACAACGCCTTTCTATAGCCATTGCCAACAGCGACGAATACCTGGCCGCATTCAGGAAATCTATGCTAACTGCAGGTCAGGAAGTCAGCAATGCCTTATATAGTTATAAAAGCGCTTCTGAAAAGGAAGCCCTTCGTTTACAGCAGATAGCTTATCTCCAGAAATCTGTTGATTTTACAAAAGAATTACTCAATTATTCCAGCAAGGCAAATTATACGGATGTGCTTACCTCTGAACAAAGCTTATTGGCAGCTCAGTTGAATAGTATCGCCGATCAGCTGCAACAGCTTACTGCAGCCGTTTCTTTATACCGAAGCCTGGGTGGTGGTTGGAAATAAGATTGATTACCGGTTAAATAAAAAAGAGGAAGTCCAAACAGACTTCCTCTTTTGTTTCTGATATACCACCCATGTAAATCAGTATTTGAATAGTACTTAAGGTAAAACTGGCAGCATGATCTTAGAAGCCAGCAAATTGTTGTGATAGATCCTGATATTGCTTTTTACAAAGTCTTTCAGGTCACAATGGTAGATATCTGTAAACTGCTGGGGATTACGGTCCACCAGAGGAAACCAGCTGCTTTGTACCTGAACCATGATGCGATGCCCTTTTAAGAAACGATGTGCTATTGGTGGTAATTCAAATTTTACTTCTTCTGGTTTACCCGGGATAAATGCGGATGGATGTTCGAAACTCTTGCGAAACCGCCCCCTGAAAATTTCACCCCTTACCAGCATCTGGTAGCCCGACATGGGATATGGTGTAACAGGATCTTCTTCTGCATAAATATCGATATCATTGTATTGCTGATCATCAGGAAACACATCGATCAGCTTCACTACAAAATCCGCATCTGTTGTAGATATACTGGTCAGTAAATCTGCAACCACATTGCCTGTAACGGTAACATCTTCAGTAAGGGTATCTGTTTGGAAGACCAGTACATCGGGTCTGATGGAAGCAAAGCGCTGATCATCGGACATATACGTCCGCGTCCGGTTATAATGGACAAAGCCTTCATAGGGAACTGGTTTGGCCGGGTCACTGCTGTATTCACTGAAATTGCCGGCAACAGTGGGTTTATTGCCACCCAGTTTACCACCCGCCTGCAGGTATAAGGTTTTTTGATGAATACCTTCAGGAGGCCATTGTGAAAATGATTTCCATTCATTGGCACCTGTCAGGAATACATTGGCTTCAGCGATCTGATCAATAGCACCCTCTCCTTTCAGGAAATAATTGAAAAAGGGAATTTCCAGATGTTGCTGAAACCAGGCACTCGTATTACTGCCGAAGCGGATATTGCCATGATGGGTACCATCAAAATTGGCCCATTGGCCATGATACCAGGGTCCTTCCACGATCCTGTTGAAAGCTTTACCCGGGTTGTTCTGTTCCGCAGCTTTATAAGCATTCCAGGCACCCCAGCAGTCTTCTGCATCAAATAACCCACCTACCCATAACATGGCAGGCTGCAAATTTTTAGTAGCATTACGTGCATCATGTGCTTTCCACCAGGCATCATAATTGGGGTGGGCCATCAGCTCATTCCAGAAGGCAATACTGTCACCGGTTAGTTTGGTCAGGTTTTTCAGACTGCCTGTTTGCAGGTAAAACTTATAATTGTCATGTATCGGGAAGCCGGTAGAAGCGGCTGGAACGTCTACAGGATGCGGATGAGGCACACCAAATGCGAATCCCATGGCTGCATAAAAACTAAAAGCATCCATCTGAAAAAATGCCCCGTTGTGGTGAAAATCATCACCCAGGAACCAGTTGGTTACCGGTGCCTGCGGACTAACCGCTTTCAATGCAGAATGGTTACTGGCAGCAGCCATGGTAGAAAAGAATCCGGGATAGGAGATCCCGAATACCCCTACTTTGCCGTTATTGTCTTTCAGATTAAGGACCAGCCAGTCAATTGTATCATAAGTATCGCTGGATTCATCTGTTTCTGTTCCTTTTTTACTGGCATTGAATGGCCGTACATCCTTAAAAACGCCTTCACTCATCCACCTGCCCCGTACATCCTGGGTAACCATGATGTAACCCGCTTTGAGATAAGCTATTTGATAACTGTGCCAATAAGGCAAATAGCTGGAAAGACCATAAGGTGAACAAGAATAAGGGTTTCTTGTCATCAGGATCGGATGTTGCCCCGGAAGGTCTTTGGGAATATAAATGGAAGTGAACAATTTCACCCCATCCCGCATCGGGATATAGGTCTCAATTTTGGAATAGTGATCCCTGACCCAAATGCTATCAGCATTTTGAGCCGAAACACACAAACAGCAGAAAAGGAAGCAGTAAAGAAGGAGTTGACGCATAAAACTGGTTTGAAGGGTAATTCGAATACGTAATTGTAGAAAACAAAAATGGATATACTTGTTTTGTACAGCAATTATAAGATATAGTACCCATATTTAAAAGCCTTCGCTGATGAACAATCCCGTATTGACCCTCATGAAAGATGATGGGGTAAAGATCTTATGGTCATAAAAACGAAAGGACAATTACGAAAAGGATCTATCCTTGAACTTGCAAAAAGATGGACAAACAAATATTAATCAAATACCACCGTCTTATTCCCCCAAACAAATACCTTATCCTCCAGTATGATCCTGATGGCATTGGATAAAACCATCTTCTCGATATCCTTACCGGCATGCGACATGCTGCTGGCATCCTGTTTATGGTCTACGGGTATTACACTCTGTGCAATGATCGGCCCTTCATCCAGGTTATTGTTTACATAATGTGCTGTGGCCCCAATGATCTTCACGCCTCTTTCAAATGCCTGCCGATAAGGATTGGCACCTATAAAAGCGGGCAGGAAACTATGATGGATATTGATGATCCTGTTATGGAACCGGTCCACAAAAGCCGGACTCAGGATCCGCATATATTTGGCAAGGATCACATAATCCGGCTGACAACTTTCAATAAGACCTGCTATCTGTTCTTCATGTGCTTCTCTGGTAAGATCAGTATGCGGAATATAATGGTAAGGGATCCCATACTTTTCTGTAAGGTCTTGCAGGTTCTCATAATTACTGATCACCGCAACGATCTCTGCTTTCAATTCATTAAAATGAACCCGGGTTAGTAATTCACTCAAACAGTGGTGTTCTTTGGTGACCAGTACCACGATCCTCTTCAGGGCCGGTGTGGAAATACGGATATGCGCATTGTGAGGTAACAGGCTTTTCAGTTCCTGGATCAGGATATCGGGATGAATACTGCAGGAGAATTCACTGCGCATGAAAAAATGCTGGTCTTCGGGAGATACATATTCATCATTGCGTATGATATTACATTCATACTTGAAGAGTATAGATGTAATGAGATAGATCAATCCTTTCTGATCACTGCAATCTATCTGTAAGGTAAAAATGACTTCCTGTTTCAAAACGATCCTTTGCGGCAAATATAATTGAGAAACAGATACTGATCAGATTCCCTCACTCATCACCAGACTTTCCTCAGTTGCAATGATGCTTTCGGTATTCCGGTTCCTGACCATGGAGGTGACCCTGTACACGAGGAACAAACCAATAAGGGTAATACCTACCACCATAAAACCCAGGATATCATAATGTTCCAGCGGACTGAACTTATCTTTCTGCACAACCACCAAACCCGCTACCACTGCTGCAAAGCCACCACTGATCTGCTGCAGACTGGCATTGATACTCATAAAAGCTCCCCTGTCATAGGCTTCGGGAATAGAAGTGACCAATGCCGAAAAAGGGATCATCCTGCTCATGATGCCTGCCATCATCAATATATTTAAGATCACCACAATATAGAATGGTGTGGTAGAAAGATGCGTATAGATCAGGATCATGATGATCATCCAGGCAGATGCAATAAGAAACAATTTGTATTTATCGATCTTGTCACTGTATTTACCAACCAGTGGCATTACAATCAGGGAACTTACCCCTGAGATCATAAAAAGAACCGGTAATTGCTGGTTGGTAATATGCAGGTTATTGATGGCAAATGCTGTACCAAATGGCATCATCATAAACATACTGATGGCCAGCAAGGCCGTTGCCGTAAAACCGATCCGGTAATCTTTCTTTGCAATGGTATGGATCAGGTGTTTGAGTGCGGTCTTGTTAGACTGCAGGGAAAGGTGTTCTGTAATCGGCTGTAGCTTTAGAAAAATCAGGATTGCGATGAGTATGGCCATTGCAGCAACCCAAAGAAAAGGAGAATGCCAACCCCAGTTATTGGCCAGGTAAAGACCAATGGGTATGCCCAGCACCTGGCTGCTTCCAAAACCCATCTGCACAAAACCCATGACCCTGCCCCGTTGCTGAAGGGTAAAAATATCGGCAATAATGGCCATGGATATCGAACCAATGACACCACCAAACAAACCGGTAATGATCCTTGCTGCTACCAATAAAGGATAGGAATTTGCAACACCACATAGCAGGGTCCCTACTATAAATCCGGTATAAAAAAACAGTAATAATTTTTTACGGTCAAATTTATCAGCAAACCCAGCAGTTAATAATCCGGAAATGCCTGCACTGAAAGCATAGGCTGAAACGGCAATCCCAAAATGGGCAGGCTTCATGTCCAGCGATTTCATAAGGATATCTCCAAGCGGAGACATGACCATGAAATCCAGGATCACAGTAAACTGTGTAATGGCCAGGATAAAAATGGCAAATTTCTGGTAAGCGGTAAAACTGAATGCTGCTGGTTTATGTTCTTTCATGAAAACAGTTTAAAGGACCCGGTGTTACAAAAGTGCCCAAGATAATAAGAAAAACAGCAGGTTGAGCTCAAATCGGCAAAGGCAACAGAAATAAGCCTGAGCAGTATATAGCATAACAAAGGCCGGTACATGTACCGGCCCTGTCTTTTACAATATACTCAATTCACCTCAACACTATTTATTGTAAATATTACTTGTGTTTTGATAACCACTGGCAGTATTACTATACCAGTCGGTGTAAGTTGTTCCACCTGAGCCAGACCAGTCAAAGAAATGTAAATAAGCCTGGTTGATAGGTACTGTTTCAATCGGATACTGGAATCCACCGATAAAGTTCAGTCCCCAGGGATGATTATCCTTTGTTACATAATAGATACCCTGTGAAGGAACACTGGCATCATTATAAGTACCAAACAAGCTCACATCAGCCAGTGCTGTGGGTGCATAATTAGGAAGATGAATTTCATATCCCCTGCGGCCATTGCTGATCGCAAAAGGATTGAAGTTGGCAGTTCCTAAAGTGGCAGGAGAAATAGGGTTATTGAATCCTACATACACTACTGAAGTATCACCAGTTACTTTGGGTTCACTCATTAAGGTATTGATAAAGCTGTTACCATCTGCATTGCTGATTAGGTTACGCACATTGTCAAAAGGTATGATCACTGCATTCTGCTGACCGGCTTCCGTGCCATTGGAATTGGTTTTGATATAGCCACTCTTAAGGTTTTGACCGGTTACTGTTTTTACAAGTGAGGAAGCGAAGGGGAAAGCAACTCCGAAACCATTGTTATAGATCGCACCAGATGCAATTGGAGCAAAGCTGCTGTACATCTCAACGATATTGTTCTGGGCATTGCTGATGATCTTGTATTGATAGCTCACCACCAGGTCATTCATATCATAGTCACCCAACATCGGCCAGTTGTCTTCATAAGCTACAGTACCCCATGCGTTTTGTGCTGGATAATAGTTGATGTAAGCCCTGGTAGGATCTGTAGGGAAAGCATCTTCATAGTCAGGAACACCATCACCATCGGTATCAACAGCTGCGGTTAATGCAGGCATATTGGTCTGTGAGATAGCAGTTACAGGATTAGAAGTGGCATAAAAGATCACATCATTAAAGTCATTATCACTGCCATATTGCCTGTTCAAGTCTTCAAAACAGATCAGGGAAAGATTATTGTACTGCAGTAAAACAGTATGCTGCTTCAGACTGGGTACTGTTTCAGGATTTAACCAGCTATCGGTAAAGAACACACCCTGATTAGTATAATAGCTGATACTATTGTAATTTCCCTGAGCCCATGCGTCGGAGAAAAGCACAACACCAATTGTAGTTCCCGCAGGGATAACACCCAGGTGTACTTTATTGCCACTGTTCAAACCACCACCATCACCAGAGAATTTGCAGTTAGGAAAAATGAAGTGAATGCTATCGATATCATTAATAGTTGCAGGAGGGTTACCAGTTGGGTATTTATACCAGCCCATGCTGCTGCTATAACCAGCACCTTCGGATACAAAAGTGATCCATACATCAGCAGTTTGAGTGATCACCAGGTCATTGGGAACAGAGCTGGTAAACAAACCCGGACTACGATTAGGTTCATTAACTCCTTCAGGCAATGCAGAGTTGATATCCGTAAGCATAGCAGAACTGATCACATCATTGGGCGATACCAGGTTTTTGGGTACACCATTTGCATCATAAGGCGCCATGAGTGAGAAAATAGTAGGTGTAGGGTCTGTATATCCAAATGGGTTCACATTACCGTAAGTACGGGGTTTAAGTGCAGTAGAACTGGTTTTCATCAGGCTCATTGGGTTAACAGTGGAACTGATATCACCACCAAAACCAGCACTGCCTCCAAATACAAAATTAACTGTTGAGCCATTGACAGGCGCTTTGGCTAACCTGATCAGTCCAATATAAGTTGGATCCACTACCAGTGAATCACAGGAAGCAGGAATGGCAATCACAGTAGAAAAACTACCTGTTTTATCAGTAAAGCCTTTATAAATAAGTTGATCCACAGCACCTGAAGCGGTTGTGGTATAAATACTCATCGGTACACCTGAAATGGGTTGGTTGTCATTGGTCATAGCCGAAGTATTGACTGTGACATTTTTCGTGGTCTTGTAATTAAAACCAGTTGGGGCAACCTTGGTTGCAGCTGTGGTACTTGTTCCGGTACCGGCTGTAGAATTTAAATCCTTTTTGCTGCAGGCACTAACCAACAAAAGGAATATAAGGGCAAAGGGTAAAAACGATTTCTTTTTCATAAAAGTTGATTGTACCCTTCATAGACCAGAATGATGCCAGTTTTAAAAATAATTACAAATGATTGATATTCAATGAAATAGAAAAACCTACGATCTTTTATTTTTCCAAAAAATGGAAAATGATTGTAGAATATGGATACTCAATTTCCGGAATTATGCTTGCAATGCATTGTACAGCAATGCACTGTAAATAAAAAAAAAGTACAGCTTGGTGTTTATTGACCCTTACAATGGTATAAGGTCAACCCACCAGGTATGAGTATCGTGGTTTACAGAAACGATAAGGAATTACCCGGATGTATATGCTTTGCAGGTATTTGAGGATAATGGTCCTTCAGCCAGTTGAGTACCCAGGTACTGCCCGGATCTTCACTGGCAATATGACCCAAAACGATCAATGCGATGGGATCTCCTTCGGCCCGGGCATCCCGAACATATTCTGCCGTTTCCCATTCTGAAATTTCACCGCAGATCAGTACATCCGGATGCAGTTTGCTGATCCCTGCAATATGTTTCTCTTTTCCTGCTGCCCCTGGCATGATCAGGATCCTGCTGCAAAGTTGGGCAGGGTCACCTATATAGCGGACCTTTTCGATGCCTAGTTTGGATTTGAGGTGCTGGATTAGGTCTTTTAGTGGAATAGTAGGTATTTGCAGGGAATTGGGTAAACTCTTATCTGCATAGGGGGTCCAACCCAGTTGTGCATTTACAGCTACCGTAACGGGATCTGGTTCGATGGTGTGGATATAATCGTGGAAGCGCCACACAGTGATGTCATTATCTTTCAGCAGCTTAGCCTTATACTGGTAAACGGCATCGTCTTTTAACCAGTTGGTTTCATCCGGGTGGTTATAAAAAGTGGGTTCATGCGCAATAATGAAGTTCGCACCTGCTGCAAAGGTCTTTCGGATCACATCAACTGTGGCAAACATCGTAACCACGATTCCTTTTACTTCCTTATCCCTGCTGCCCGATTTAAGCGTATCAACTGTTTCAGTTAGTCTGGGCCCCGGAACTGCTGCGATCATCTGGTCCATGATATCTCCTACAGTTACAGGTTTCATGCGTGTGAAAAAAGCGGCAGCATTGCCGGTCAGGGGCAGCAGCAGTTGACCGGCAGCCAATGTGGTTATCGATTGTAAAAACAGTCTGCGGTTATGGAAATAACCGGATGCAGCAGGCTCTGGTTTGTGTTTCATAAGCAAGGTCGTTAAAGAATCAAAAAAGGGAAAGTGGGTTAAGCTTTTGGAAAATCGGTTACTGAAGCCCAGGTATCAAAATCATGTTGCAGTTCCTGTAATTTAAGTCTGGCCCCTTTAAGGGCAGCCACACCTAATAACAAACGAAGGGGTGGATGGGTCGTTTCTGTCACTTCGATCATGGCTTTGGCAGCTCGTACAGGGTCGCCGGGCTGGTTACCACTGTAACCACGAATATCGGCTTTGTTTTTGCCGGCTGTTGTTGCATAATCGTCGATGGTGATCAGACTTTCTTTGGCAGACCGGCCTGCCCAATCGGTCCTGAAACCACTTGGAGCGATGATGGTTACTTTAATACCCAATGGAGCCACTTCTTTGGATAAGGCCTCACTTAAACCATCTACGGCGTATTTAGTGGCATTATAGAAACCTACACCCGGAAAAGACCTTAATCCGCCAATGCTGGCAATATTAAGGATATGGCCTTTGCGGCGGGCACGCATATGGGGTAAAACTTCCTGGGTTACACGTGCCAGTCCAAATACATTGATCTCAAACATCCTGCGAACTTCCACTTCCTCACTTTCTTCCACCGCAGCAAAATAGCCGATACCGGCATTATTGACCAGTACATCGATCTGTCCGAAATGTGCAATAGTAGCATGTACCGCTTCTGTAACCTGTTTGGGAACAGTTACATCCAGGGTCACCGCCAGGGCTGTTTCCGGATACAAGTCAATGATATCCTGTACATCATGGGTATTACGGGAGGCAACAGCCACACTATAGCCTTTTGCCAGGACTTCCAATGCAAGTGAACGACCAAAACCGGTAGAACAACCGGTAATCAACCAGGTATTTTTCATAGTATTTATTTAGAGTATTTAGAGGCCAGGGCCCGGATTGGATATAAAAATAAGCTATTCAGGATAACCTGCCAATGAAGGATGGTATCCGTTTTATGTATTAACAAGTAGTTCCAACCAAAGATCCAAACTGCTGATTGACAAAGTGGGTGCCAGGGTTACTTACAACGAAGTCAGGAAACCCACCAATTCCTGCCGGCCAAACGTTGACTCATCAGAAAACGTTGCATTCATATCGTTCAGTTTTCAGTGATCACTAACCTATCACCAGTCTATCACTAAGCTATGACTAACCTATAACTAACCCTATAAAGGGGTTAGACAAGGATTAATGATAGGTTTACCATTCATGTAATATTGTCTAAATAATTATGAATACTTTATAAATTTATTCTGAAAAATTTTTAAAAAGCGATCAATTCTTTCTTATGGCTGAACTAAATCCGGATTTCAGTTTTGAGGGCCCATTGGGCAATCTGTCGTTTTATAAGCGAAGAGGAAGTAAAAAGACCCAGGTACGTTTAAAAGGGGGTCCCACAAAAGAACAGATTCAAACCCTTGACAGTTTTGCAGCATTCCGGGCGCATTTATCCGAAACAGCTGGGGTTGGGCCGGCTACCCGGCAGTTAAGGGTCTGCCTGGGTCCCTTACTGGATCTGGCAGAACCAGATATCACCGGTCAGTTCAACCGATTACACCGGTCTATGATGAAAGCATACCAGCCCGAATTTGGCTTAAGACCGGTCTTATACAGTAAGTATCCTTTTCTGATGGAGGGCATGAACCTCAATCGGCAATGTTTGTTTGAAGCAGTGATCAGGCATCCATTACAGGCCGGCATTAACCGGGAAGGATTACAGGCTACAGTAAGCGTACCGGAACTGATACCCAATGTCAATTTCAAAAGTCCCTTTAAACTGCCTTATTATCAATTATTGTTCGGTTTAAACCTGGTATCGGATATCCAATATGATCATGCAACAAAACGATACCGGTATCTGGATGAAGGACTGGCAGTTGTGTCAATTGCAGCAACAGAATGGCTGCCTTGTACAGCCAAAAGACCGGCATTGCAGCGTATCTTACAAATGGAACCCAAACATGGCTATGTGATAGGTGAGCATGCTGTACTGGTATGTACCGCAGGCATTGCATTTGGTATGCCACAATCCGATGGTCAGGTACAATTCCAAAAGTACCATGGAAGCGGGAAGATCCTAAAACTGGGATGAGGATAAGCCAATCGCTCTTGACTGAAAGTAAATGAACATATTGACCAATTGCACTGCAACCAGTAGCCGAAGAACAGCTGTCTATGCGTTCAACAACAGTATTGTTCCTATGGAGACTTGTTGAATGTTGAAATGAAACTGTACTGCTGAGCGGCCAAGCCAAAAATCGATACCTGCTATATCCCCCACATGCCGTATTTTGAACCCTAAAACGGCTCATGTTGTATTCGGTCCTCTTATCCATTATCATTGTTTCTCTGATCTTTTTTGTACTGCCCAGCTTTACTAATGGTCGTAAACGCAAAAAGCAATTACAACAACTGAGGAAAGATTGGGGTACATCCATTGAGGCTTACCGGGACTTTAACTGGATCCGTAAATTCTCTCAACTTAGAAAAGAAACCGGTTTTCATACCCTTTCGCAACAAACCCTGGATGATCTTGATTTTGATGAACTTTTCTGCTCTCTGGACAGAACCACCAGTAAACCTGGTCAGCAATACCTCTACCACCAACTCTTACACCCCACCAATGACCTGCAACAATTACAGGAATTCAATGAATTGGTGCTGTATTTTCAGCAGCATGCTGCTGAAAGAGAACTTATACAAATGCAGTTATTGCATTTGGCTGATCCTGTAGCACACTATATTACCAATCTGCTGAGTGATGGGTTTTACGTAAAACCCCGGTGGGCTTTTCTGCTGAAGCTAGATACTGCCCTTGTCATATTGATGATCCTGCTGGGTTTTCAGTTCCATGTATTGTTTGTGTGGCTCCTGCTTCCCTTTGGGGTCAATGTGATTTTGCATTTATGGAATAAACAACAAGCCTATCAGTTTGTACTCTCCTTACCACAATTGAACAGACTGATCAATACGGCAAAATGTATCAACCAAAAACTAACACCCAGGACATCTGTCTCCCAATCTGTTAAGGCGTTGAAGAAATTTCAAAACCGGTTTCAATTACTTGATTTCAACAGCCGCTCCATACAGGGTGATATCTCACAGTTGATGGGCCTTTTTATCATGGAAACCCTCAAAGGATTATTCCTGATCGAAGTACATTCCTTTATGGGTTGTATGGATCTGTTGACCAGCAAAAGGGAGGATATTATTGCACTGTTTGAATATGTGGGTAGTATCGATGCTGCTATTTCAACCGCTTCCCTACGGACAGCATATCCTGCTCATTGCAAGCCGGAATTTATTCCTACTGCTATGTCTTTTTCCTGCAGGGATATCTACCATCCACTGATAGAAGACTGTGTGACCAATTCGCTGGTCATCGATGGAAAAAGTATACTGATCACCGGATCCAATATGTCAGGTAAAACTACTTTTATCCGAACCATTGCCATCAATTCTATTCTGGCTCAAACCCTTTTTACCTGTTTTGCATCAGAATTTACGACACCCTTCCTGAAACAATTCAGTTCGATTAGGATAAATGATCATCTTACAGAAGGGAACAGCTATTTCTTTGAAGAAGTAAAAGCCATTGATGTATTTATCAAAGCAACCGCAACCCCTTTTCAACATCTTTTTATTCTGGATGAACTGTTTAAAGGTACCAATACACTGGAAAGAGTGGCCGCTGCAAAAGCAGTATTGGAGTACATTAATCAGGGAATGCATATTGTACTGGTCTCCACACATGACCTGGAATTGTCTGAACTACTGAACAGCTCCTATGATCTGTATCATTTTGAAGAACAGATCATTGATGATCAACTGAGTTTTGATCACCAGCTTAAAAAAGGGAAACTAACCACCACCAATGCCATTAAACTGCTGGAAATTTCGGGATATCCCAAATCGATCATTGAGGAGGCAA
>Ga0364874_10033_pt1 | contig 70199 bp, 54 predicted proteins | sample ExccelAu500001D4_2_FD_206922 | JGI IMG/M metagenome (GOLD analysis project Ga0364874, IMG submission 206922) | Enriched cells from Trout Bog Lake Hypolimnion, Wisconsin, USA - BchlTB.Aug07.5000.01.D4 | ecosystem: Environmental > Aquatic > Freshwater > Lake > Hypolimnion/Profundal zone | place... | reverse complement strand
GATATTGGATATTCCGAGACTGTTCAGCAGGTGGTTCACGATTATCGTACTTCGATGTGCGACAGGGTATTGGAGGTTATAGACAAAAATAAAAATCAACCCAAAGAGAAGCAGTTTGTGTGGACCATTTCAGGATGGCCGATGAAGCAAATCCTTTGGGAAGGGCAATTGCCTGAGCGCAAGAAAAAAATTGAACAGGCTATTCGTGACGGGAACCTGGCTATCCATGCTTTCCCTTTTACCATGCACACTGAAACTTCCGATCCTGAAGACCTGGTGCGTGGGCTTAATATCTCTTCAACATTGATGCGTAAGTATGGGAAACCACTTTCAACAAGTGCCAAGATGAGCGATGTACCCGGTGAATCGTGGATTTTGCCAACACTTTTTGCCCATGCCGGGATCAAATTTTACCACATGGGTGGCCCGGTTGTCAATCAAGAACTTGGCCTGCCTCCGTTTTTCTGGTGGGAAGGACCTGATGGATCGCGTGTGCTGACACTTTATAACAATGGCTATGGCACCGAAGGGCTGCCGCCGGCTGACTGGCCCTTTAAAACCTGGGTACACATTAATATGACCGGCGACAATAGCGGTCCACCTGATCCGGAAACGGTTGCAAGGGACCTCAAATGGTACAAAAGCAAGGGAATATCTGCTCGTGCCGGAACGATGGACGACTTTGCTGCATTAATTCTGAAGGAAGACTTGAGCAAGATACCTGTGGTGCGCTCCGACATTGGTGATGTGTGGATTCATGGGACTATGAGCATGCCTGAATCCACCAAATTGGCTCAGAATATCAGGCCTTCAATTGCAGGGATGGAGGAGTTGTCAACGCTTGAAACGATCTGGGGGATCTATCACCCCGATCAGCGAAAAATAACCGCTGATGCCTATGAAAAGAGTCTGCTTTACAGCGAACATACCTGGGGTCTTGCCAATCAGCATTATGTGCAGGTTCCATATGGAAAAGCCTGGCAGGATCTTTGGGAAAAAGGGCTGCCTCCACAATACAAACTTATGGAAGATTCATGGAAGGATCACGCCAATTATATCCAAAGTGTTGAAAAATTGGTGGCAGGTCCATATCAGGATGCTGTGGCCTCCCTCGCTGACAATGTGAAGGTTGATGGAAACCGGATCGTGGTTTATAATCCGCTCCCCTGGAAAAGAGATGGTCAGGTGAGTCTCGACACCCGATTGGTTTTCGGAGACAATTTTGTCTCCCTGAAACCAGCAGACGGAGGTTCGGCTATTCCGGTTTCCAGGGAATATCCCTCCATTGAAGATAAAGCCCCGGTGTCGCGTTTTGTAGCGAAAGATATTCCTCCATTGGGCTATCGTACCTATATAGCCTCTAAGGAACCTGTTGAATTTCCGGTGATGAGTGGTGATAACCAATCGGGAGTGATCGAAAGTCCGTTTTTTAAGGCAACCATCGACGCTAAACGGGGAAGGGTTGCCAGCCTGATTGACAAACGTAACGGGAGAGAGATGGTTGACGGCAATGCCCCGCAGGGTTTTGGTCAATATTTCTATGAACGATTTGGGTATAAAGATATTTTTGACTGGATTGCAAAGTCACTCTATCCCAATTATGGTGCTCATAAATTAATCTTCTCTGCTTATGACATGCCAAAGGATGGTGTTTACAGTTCAGCCCTTCCGGAGAATATGGATCTTGCTGTTGAGAAATCGGCTATTGATGTGAAGGCAGTGCTGACCGGAACGATTCCCGGGCCAGGCCAACCTCAGAAGATTTCAATTACACTGGTCCTCTCGGGGACAAATCCGACTGCTGATTTTGAAATAAGCTGGCAGAAGCAACCAGACTCCTGGCCTGAAGCTGCCTGGATCTGTCTGCCGTTCAAATGTGAAAATCCGGCATACCGTCTCGGTCGCATGGGTGCAGACGTCGATCCGACAAAGGATATGATCACCGACAATGCCAATTATCACATGTGGTGGGTGAACTCCGGAGTAGCTATATATAATAAAATTACAGGCAGCGGGTTTGGGATCTGTTCGCCAGATGCCCCTGTTGTAAGTATTGGAGAGCCTGGTGAATACAAGTTTGACAAACGATATGGGCCCACCAATCCATATGTTTATATCAACCTTTACAATAACCACTGGCGTACCAATTTTGCTGCCTGGATCGGGAACGGCCAGCGAATGAGCACCCGCGTCCGTGTCTGGTCGTTTGACAAATTTACATCCGAAAGTTCACTTTTCACACCGGCAATGGAAACCAGGGTTCCCCTTCAGGTAGCCTGCTCAAAAGTTAAAAACGGCAAGTTGCCTGTTTCACAGCAGGGTATCTCAATATCCCGAAAGGGTGTTTCTCTGACTGCCTTCGGACCTAATCCGGATGGCATTGGAACGATAATCCGATTTTGGGAGCAAGGGGGTACTTTCGGAAAACTGGAAGTTACCTTACCGTCCGGATCTAAATTTACCAATGCATTACCCGTAAATCTTCGTGGTGAAAAACGTGGAAAACCGATCAGAATAATAAATGGGCGACTGGTTTTTGATTTGCAGGCCTATGCCCCTGCAAGTTTCATATTGTATTGAGAATTAACTTTATATAAAATACTGTGGTGATCATTAAATCTGTTTCTCTTTTTATAGTATGTTGTCTGGTAACTGATTGCTTCGGCCAAACCGGATTACCAGCCAGGTATGTCAACCCTTTTATAGGTGCAAGTACAAGTGCCGCTAAGGCAGGAGACTCCTCCGGATTAGGTAAAACATTCCCGGGGTGCTGCCACCCCTTTCGGTTTGGTGCAGGTAAGTCCGAATACCATTACGGGTGGAGATAACGGATCTGGGTACAGTTATGAGCACACGACCATCGAAGGATTTGCATTTACTCAGATGAGTGGAGTCGGCTGGTACGGCGATCTGGGCAACTTTCTGGTGATGCCCACTACCGGTAAACTGAAAACTTCATCCGGGCGGGTTGATCACCCCGAAGAGGGGTATCGCTCACGATATTCCAAAGAGGATGAAGTGGCCAAAGCCGGATATTATGCCGCCACATTAACAGATTACCATATCCGGGCAGAGGCAACTGCGGCACCTCACAGCGGCATACTATGTTTTACTTTTCCTGAAAATGATCAGTCGCGCATCCAGATCGATCTGGCCCGCAGGGTGGCAGGAACCTCCACTGAGCAGTATATTAAAGTTTTGGATGATCACACGATTCAGGGTTGGATGAAATGTACTCCCGAAGGTGGCGGCTGGGGAAACGGTGATGGTAAACCCAATTACACCGTCTATTTTTATGCGCAATTTAGTAAACCGCTGACCGATTTTGGGGTCTGGAGTGCTGCAATACCGGTTGACTGGTCGAGGAAATGTGGGGATGTCACCAGTGATCGATACCGTGAACTGATCGCTAAAGCAACTGTTGAAAAGGGGTGTAATGAAAAGATCGGTAAAAATTTAGGTTTTTATTCTGAGTTTAAAACCGGGAAAAATGAGAAGGTTTACCTCAAGTCGGGAATCTCTTTTGTGAGCATGGATGGGGCACGAAATAACCTTCAGACAGAAATTAGGGATTTCAACTTTGATAAGGTAAAAGATAATACAACCCGTTTATGGAATAACGCACTGGATAAAGTTAAAATTGAAGGAGGAACCACAGATCAAAAAATAATCTTTTATTCGGCACTTTACCATACCATGATTGACCCCCGCAGCTTTACAGACGTCGATGGAAGTTATCCCGGAGGTGACAGAAAGATTCATAAAACAGCTAAATTTGTGAAGCGGACCATTTTCTCCGGTTGGGATGTCTTCCGGAGTCAGTTTCCATTACAGGATATCATCAATCCGGATGTTGTAAACGACATGATCAATTCACTCATTGAACTGGCAGATGAAAGCGGGAAAAAATACCTGGAACGGTGGGAATTTATGAATGCCTACAGTGATTGCATGATTGGTAATCCGGCGGTGTCGGTGATGGTTGACGCTTATAACAAAGGGATTCGTAAGTTTGATGTCGAAAAGGGGTATCAATATGCTAAAAACAACTGCGAAAGGTATGGGAATGCTACCCTTGGACACTCTAAATATATTTCCCACACGCTGGAACATGCTTATTCCGAATGGTGTTTGTCTGTTTTTGCCGATAGCCTGGGTAAAAAAGAGGACGCAGACCACTATTTCAAACGTTCGAAAAGCTACAAAAATATTTTTGATCCGGATGTAAAGTGGTTCAGACCAAAAAACCTGGATGGCACCTGGTGTGAATGGCCCAAAGAGGGACGGCTGAAAATGGACTATGGTTGTACTGAAAGTAATCCGTACCAACAGGGCTGGTTTGTTCCGCACGATATTCCCGGAATGGTCGGGTTAATGGGAGGTCAGCAGGCAGTCCTATCGGATTTGACCGAATTTTTCACCAGAACTCCTGAGAATATGATGTGGAACAACTATTATAACCATTCCAACGAGCCTGTACATCATATTCCGTTTATGTTTAACCGTTTGGATGCTCCGTGGCTGACGCAATACTGGACCCGGCAGATTTGTAAAAGGGCTTATCACAATTCGGTGGAGGGACTCGTCGGGAATGAGGACGTTGGACAAATGTCAGCCTGGTATGTATTGGCTGCCAGCGGGATTCATCCGGTATGTCCCGGCGATCCACGGTACGAAATCACCAGTCCGGTGTTTGATTCAATTACTTATTCACTCGATTCCCGCTATGCAAGTGGTAAAGCTTTTACCATTGAGGCGCAAAACAACTCTCCTCAAAATATTTACATCCAAAGTGCATTACTTAACAATCGGCCTTACAACAAAAGTTACCTGGATTTTAAAGATATTTCAGCCGGAGGAAAACTGGTCCTGTTTATGGGGCCGCAACCGAATAAAAATTGGGGAATCAAATAATAATCATAATCAACAAACTAATATCAGTATGAATAGGATCATCTTTCAGCTAGTTTTATTTTTTAGTTGTAGTTTTGGCTTGGCACAAAACAACACGAATATTCTCTGGTACAAACAGCCTGCCAAAGAGTGGATTGAGGCTTTACCATTAGGAAATGGAAGACTGGGAGCTATGGTTTTCGGAAATCCAGTGCACGAAATTATCCAGCTCAATGAGGAGAGTATATGGGCCGGATGTAAAATAAACAATAACAATCCAAATGCCCTTAAGCATCTTGATGAATTGCGGAAAGCGTTGTTCGATAGTCAATATGACAAGGCAAAAAATATTGCAGAGGAGAACTTTGTGGGGACCCCTCCGGAAGTTCGGTCCTACCAGCCGTTTGGAGAGCTGCTGATCAACTATAACTGGAAATCGTCGCCTGGAGATTACCGCCGTCAGTTGGATCTTGAAACCGGAATCGTAACCACCCAATTCCAGGTTGAGGGCAAAAAGTATGCTCAGAGAGTCTGGATATCAGCCCCTGATAATTTAATGGTCATACAAATCCAATCGGAAAATGGAGGACTGATCAATTCCTCTTTTCAGCTAAAGCGCGAACGGGATGTCATGATCAAGGTGTTGACCTCTGGAAATATTAAGGTTACAGGACAGATCATTGATGCCGAAAATATCAGAAAAGGACCATCCGGAAGCCATATGAAATTCTCGGGAGAATTGCGTTTAAAAGCTGAAAATGGAACAATTACAACCACGGATACTTCATTGGTTGTCTCCAATGCAAAAAGTATATCTGTCGTTTTTACTGCTGCCACTGATTACAACATCGAAAAACTCGATTTTGACAGGACATTAAATCCTGAAAATATCTGCAAAACAATTCTCGACAAAGTGGCAGGATCCAATCCGAAAATCCTTGAACAAAGACACTTAAAAGAGTACCAGCCCATATTTGACCGGGTAAAACTTAGCCTGGGATCTGATTCTCTCACTAATTTGCCAACTGATGTGCGAGTGGATCAGGTCAGAAATGGCGGTGCGGATAATGGATTGATTGCGCTGTATTTCCAGTATGGCAGATATTTACTCATGGGTTCATCCCGGAAGCCCGGTGTCCTTCCTGCCAACCTTCAGGGGATCTGGAGCCACGAAATGGCCTCCCCCTGGAATGCTGACTTCCACACCAACATTAACCTGCAGATGAATTACTGGTTGGCCGAAAATTGTAATCTTTCGGAAATGAGTGATCCATTGTCCAAATTCATGACCAGGCTAATGGTCCCGGGAACTCTCACTGCCAAAGAGATGTACGGGACGAAAGGGTGGACCATTCACCACCTCACCGATCCCTTTGGCCGCACCGGCGTTGCAGACGGTGTTTGGGGTATCACCCCGATGAATGGACCATGGATGACTTTCCCGGTTTATGAACATTTCCTTTTTACACGAGACACGACATTCTTAAGGAAAACTGCCTACCCGCTACTTAAAGGTTCAGCCGAGTATATCCTCGGTTTTCTTACAAAATCACCGGAGGGATATCTGGTAACCAATCCTTCCCATTCACCCGAAAACACATTTATTGATCCTGTAAACAACAAAAGATCGATGCTTACCTATGCATCAACCGCTGATATCGAAATTATTACAGAACTTTTTAAGTATTGTGCTGAAGCCGCTTCAATTCTTCATACTGACAAGGATTTTGTAATTAAACTGAGGGATACTCAAAAACAATTTCCTCCGATCAAAATCAATTCAAAAGGGTGTATACAGGAGTGGATACGTGACTTCGATGAAACGGAACCGGGTCACAGGCACATGTCCCATTTGCTGGGATTGTATCCGTTATCACAGTTCACCCCCGAAAATCCTGAACTGTTCAAGGCTGCGGCAGCATCAATCGAAAGACGATTGTCACAGGGTGGCGGTCATACCGGTTGGAGCCGGGCCTGGATCATCAATTTCTATGCCCGTCTTCAAAATGGTGAAAAAGCATACGATAATGTCCTGAAAATTCTCGCAAAATCTACGGAGCATAACCTTTTTGACACCCATCCCCCCTTTCAGATTGACGGGAATTTTGGCGGATCGGCAGGGATTGCAGAAATGCTTCTTCAGTCTCATAACGGTATAATCCGCTTGTTACCTGCCCTGCCACAAGCCTGGGCTGACGGAGAAGTAAAAGGATTATGTGCACGTGGCGGATTCGTAGTAAACATGAAATGGGAAAAAGGGAATATAACCCAGGCTACAGTCTATTCTAAAAAAGGGGGTGAGAGTGAGCTCGTTTATAATTCCAAACGGCAGAAGATTAAAGTGAAACCGGGTGAGACATTGAAATTAAATTTTTAACGATATGGAATATTGTAGAGACACGATTAATCGCGTCTCTGTATACGATTAAACAAAATAGACATTCTTATGGATAACAACAATTCAAGACGAACATTTCTGAAAAACGGAGCAGTGGGAATGGCTGGGATTACAATTATTCCAGGTATAGTCATGGGTAAGGCTACCGGCAAAACAAGTCGGGTATCTCCCAGTGATAAGTTAAACATTGCTGCTGTCGGGATCGGAGGGATGGGGCATTCCAACCTTAGTGAGATGGCTACAGAAAATATCGTTGCGCTATGCGATATCGACTGGAGATATGCAGCCCGTACATTTAACGAATTTCCAAAAGCCAAACGTTATTGGGACTACCGCAAGATGTATGAGGAGCTGGGAAAAAGTATTGATGCCGTGCTTGTGGCTACAGCTGACCATTCCCATGCAATTATTGCCGCGGGGGCAATAACAATGGGTAAACATGTATATGTTCAGAAGCCTTTGACTCACAGCGTTTACGAGTCAAGATTACTGACCCGTCTGGCAGATAGGTACAATGTTGCGACCCAAATGGGTAATCAAGGTGCTTCGGCCGGGGGAACAAATAAGACACTGGAGTGGTTATGGAATGGAGAGATAGGTGAGGTAACCAGTGTTGATGCTTCTACCGACCGTCCGATCTGGCCCCAGGGTTTAAACCGTCCTGCACTCGAAGACGTAATTCCCGATACCCTTAACTGGGACTTATTTATTGGGTCTGCACCAATGCGGCCCTACAACAATATTTATCATCCATGGAATTGGCGTGGCTGGTGGGATTTTGGCACAGGCGCCCTTGGCGATATGGCCTGCCACATCCTGCACACAGCCTTCGAGGGATTACAACTCAAATATCCCACCAAAGTTCAGGGGACTTCAACAGTGGTAATGGCCGATTGCTGTCCCACAGCAGAAAAAGTCATTTTCACTTTTCCGGAGCGCGGGGTGAAGGACAATTTAAAATTGCCGGAAGTCAAAATAACCTGGTATGACGGTGGTTTTACACCCCCACGACCTGCCGGAGCCGATGGACGGGACCTGAATAATTGTACAATCTTCCATGGGACAAAAGATACGCTGATTTGCGGTAGTCATGGGGGAGATCCCTGGTTAACTTCGGGAAGAGTACCTAATACACCTGCACGACGCCGGGAAATTAAAGTGAGCCATGAACAGGATTGGATACGTGCCTGCAAGGAACCGGCAGCAACCAGGGTTAAAACAGCCTCTGATTTTAGTAAGGCTGGCCCCTTTAACGAAATGGTCGTTATGGGTGTTTTGGCTGTCAGACTTCAGGGACTCAAAAAGGAGCTTCTGTGGGATGGCGAAAATATGCGGTTCACCAACATCGGCGACGATGAGAAATTGGGCTTCAGGCTGCAAAATGAATTTACGGTTGTTAATGGTGACCCAAAATGGAATAACAAAGATACGGTACCGGTTTCAGCCCGGCAATTTGCAGAAGAATTGGTTAAACACAATTACCGCGAAGGCTGGAAATTGCCTGAAATGCCGGTATAATCACTAATTCAATACAATGGATTCATTATAAAAAGGTTGAAAAAATGAGGATGTTGAAGCTCTGCGCGATCATATTGGGCACTCTGTTTTTCGGGGGCACTGTTTCCTATGCAGATATCCATCCTGTAATTGTTTCCACAAGTGAAGGATTGAGCATCCGAATACTGGATAACAAAGAAGTTATTTTTAGCACTCCGGATAAAAAACCAGGCCTGCTTGTGGTACAGCCTTCACAAACAACAGTGGTTAAATTTCAGGTGAAAACCGAAATTGGAGCCATTCTGACGCTGAGTAAGGGGAAGGCTGCAGGGCTTGAAATTTCAGATTCATACCGAATAATCACCCCTGGATTAATTGAACGGACGGTTACCTTAAAGGCGGAGACCGACCAGCGGTATTATATTGACTTCGGATGGAATTCATTAAAGAAGGGGAGCTTTTATTCGTTTCTGGGAGAAGAAAAATCGACTGTGAACTATACCCCAAGCTGTCCGGGTACCGAATTTGGAAATCCGGATGGATGGCAGACTTTCCCGTTTCTGGGTGTTCGATACGGGGATAAACTTTACGGGATTCTGGGCGATACTCCTGGAATGTGGGAAAACCGGAGTTTCATGAAGTTCGATCAGGAGAAAAATCGGTTGTCGCTATGCAATGGCGATGGTTCGTTAAAACGAACAGTACTTTTCCCGTTCAGCGCTGATGCAACCAGTGTCTATAGAGCCACCTTCGATGGCTGGCAACATATTGAACAAGGCGAAATCCAGAGCTGGAAAACTTGGATCTTCTATTCCGATGTCAAATCGCTGTACGATGTTCAATTGGCTGCTCACCTGGCCCTGGCCAATGCCAAAGGGTTTAACCAATCGGGTATCGAAGCGATTTTGCGAAATACTTCCTACCTCTTGTTACGCCGCAACCTATTACGGCCTGAGAGTGATTACATTTTCATTTCAGGTGTTGGTTACGGATGGAAGCAATGGGTCTCCGATGGTTTTTACATGAGCCGGGGACTCGATGATCCTAAATTCGACAAAGAGGCACAGGCTGCAATCTTCTATGAACGACTGGATTATGAGGATAATGCCCAGTATTACCTAATCTGGTCATTGCTGGTTAAACGGGCAGGAGGTAATCCGGATATGAGGACTGTGGGGCGTGCTTACCGATTTATCAGGGCACAAGAAAAAGATGGTTTGTACATTCCGCCACGGTTACATCCCGATAAGAAATGTTATAAAACATACCATGACCAGTTGAACTATGAGGATGACGATGCCCCCTCTTCCGATCAGGGATTTCACTGCGGAGCACTTATGGCTGCAAAAGAGTTAGGCTTCCCGGTAACCGATGTGGAGATTGAAAATGCCATAAAAGGTTACCGGAGGATGTTTAATCCAACCGGCGGTTATATGGCCACCAGTCTTCTTCAACAACAGAATATCGGCCAGGATGCTTTATACGGAGAGGTTCTGACCTACGTGGTTTTTGGGAAAAAATTACTTCCCGATGAGATGGTCAAAACCCATCTCGAAACGACAATGCGCATACAATCACCTTATGGAATGCGCGTTATCTCGAAGGCCAACGGCGATCTGCTGGATGGCCATTCGGGCGTTTACACCAACGGCGGTTCCTGGTTCCTGAACGACGGAGCCAATTACCTGGATGGACTGATACATGGCATGGACCCCAAATGGGTTGATGATCAACTGATCTGGCGAATGGAAAAGGAGCTTGCCTTCATGCCGGCTTTCAATGAATCGATCAGCACGGTTACGGGAAAACCCTACGGACATCATCTTTATTCGTGGAATTCAGGATATTGGTGGCTCCGCAGAGAGGTTCGGAAAAACATGGGATTGACCGGCCCGGATCCGGTCGATGAAAGGATGGATAAGGCGCTTGGAGTTATCCATGTCGATGGGTTTTTGAAACTTGATCCAACCAGTGCAACGCTTCGTGCCAGAAATTAATGACATCCAGGAGGTGCAGGTTTTGAAAAACGGTTCATTCCTGGATTCACTTATTGTTAAATGGATAGGTTCAGATAATATTTAATAAATTGATCAGGTATGATATTGGAAAATAAGATCAAACTTGGATTTCTCCCGACTCCCTTGCATTTATTGCCAAGGCTATCGGATAAATATCCGGATTACACCCTCTACATCAAGCGGGATGATCATACCGGATTAGCGAGTGGAGGTAACAAAACCAGAAAACTTGAATACCTGATCCATGAAGCGATTCATCAAAAATGCAACACCATAATTACTGCCGGAGCACAGCAATCCAACCATTGCCGTCAGACTGCGGCGGCATGCGCAGCAACAGGCCTTGAATGCCATTTAATGCTTGGAGGGTTTGAACCCGACATCTATGATGGTAATTTACTACTTTCACACCTTCTGGGTGCCCATATTCATTTTACCGGCGAAAAAAGAAAAGGGGAAAACCTGGTTTGGTTAAAAGCCGAATTAAAGAAGAGTGGGAAACGAATTTATACGATTCCTTACGGGGGATCTAATATTATCGGGGCCATGGGTTTTGTGAATGCTGCAGGTGAATTGAAGCAACAGTTGGACGATAGTCAAATAAATATTGATTATATCTTTTTTGCATCGAGTTCAGGAGGTACACAGGCAGGACTTATGTTAGGAAAGGAGTTGTTTGATTTGAAGGCAGCATTAATTCCAATTAATATTGATAAATCAGTATCGGAGGGTTTATCACTGGAACAGGCTATTCTGAATATTTTAACCGACGGCAAAAAAATACCGGGTATTCAGAATACTTATCAACTTGAAGATATTTCGCTGATTAAAGACTATGATCAGGCAGGATATGGCGTCATTACTGAAAATGAGATCTATGCCATCAGGGAGTTGGCTACTGCCGAAGGGATCCTTTTGGACCCGGTTTATACCGCCCGGGCTTTTTATGGAATGCACGATTACCTGATAAACAAGAAATTACCTGCAGGTTCGAATGTGCTTTTTTGGCATACCGGCGGTCTTCCTGCCACCTTCCATTATGCAGACCAATTGAAAGGTAAAACGTAAGGGATATATTTTCCGAACACCAGATTATAAACTAACTTTTTTTGCATGAAGAGCATATTCTTATTCCTTTTCATTTGGGGTTTATCAATTTCCGCAATTGCACAACAGGATCCCGGAAATTATGATGAATCTAAAATTCCTCCCTATTCCCTGCCTGATCCGCTGGTATTCACAAATGGAACCCAAGTTGTTACAAAAGGTGACTGGTTTAAACGGAGAAAAGAGATATACCGGTTATTCAGTACCGAGGTTTATGGAATTATTCCCCGGTGGCATGGAAAAATTGAAATCACTCCTGTATCGCGGAAAGAGAATGCACTTGATGGTCTGGCCACCCGTGAAGAGGTAGCACTCATTATTAAAAACGGAGATAAGCAAATAAATGCTTTGTTAATCATCTATTTGCCACATTCGTCCCAAAGGGTGCCTGTATTTTTGGGGTATAATTTTTATGGAAACCAAACCATTACCAATGAACAGGATATCACGCTAACATCCGGTTGGGTGCGCAATAATAGGGATTGCAAGATCACTGATCACAAGGCCACGGAAGCTTCCCGCGGAGCGTTTGTCCCGATGTGGCCGTTAAAGGAGATTGTTTCAAGAGGCTACGGAGTGGTGACACTGAATTACGGAGATATTGAACCCGACGACCGTGATGATTTTAAAAATGGGGCTCAGCTCTTGTTCGATCAGTGTCGCGACAGTACCTCATGGGGCAAAATATCAACCTGGGCCTGGGGATTGTCGCGGGTCATGGACTATCTGGAAACAAATTCAAAGGTTGATGCCCAAAAGGTTGCAATCTTAGGCCATTCCAGGTTAGGGAAAACTGCACTCTGGGCAGGTGCGTCTGACAACCGGTTTGCCCTGGTTATTTCAAATAACTCAGGACGCGTTGGAGCTGCACTCACCAAACGGATTTTTGGAGAACCACTCGATTTTATGCATGAAGCAATACCCTATTGGTTTTGTGATAACTTTGGTAAATATACAGGTAAAGAGAACCTTTTGCCCGTTGATCAGCACGAATTGATCGCCCTGATTGCCCCGCGCCCGGTTTATGTTGCCAGCGCTGAAGAGGACTTATGGGCAGATCCGAAGGGTGAATTCCTATCCTGCGTTAATGCGTCACCGGTCTTTAAGTTGCTGGGGAAAGAGGGTTTCCCGGCTGATACGATGCCACCGCTCAATCATCCGGTCATTGGAACGATCGGTTATCATATCCGGACCGGGAAACACGATGTGACCCCATATGACTGGCAATGTTACATGAATTTTGCAGATTATCAGTTTAGTAAGAAAACCAATTGAGTCTCAAATATCCCAAAACTGCGACTATGCTTAAACTTATTAAAAGATATCCTGGATTAATAGCGCTACTCATTGGAGTATCTGTATCCTCCGGCTTTTGTCAAAATCAGCAGGGAGAAGCAGGCGACACACTCAACAAAATGACCTTACATATTATACCCCAGGCACATATCGATTTGTCCTGGTGGTGGAGATATGATCCTGAAACCATCCATATCATCGTTAAGCACACCCTGGAAACAGCTTTCGCGAATATGGAGAAATTTCCCGATTATACTTTCACCTTTCTCCAGGTCCCTGCTATCGAGCCCCTGGAGCAGCTCTACCCGGATCTATTCTATAAATTGCGCTACTTCGTGCATCATAAAAAGGCTGTTGGTTTAAGTATTCCCAATCCCGGGGCAAGTGGGGCAAACGGCAGGCTCGCAATAGGAAGTGGTTTATGGTGTGAAGCTGACGGATCGCTGCCATGTGGCGAATCATTAGTCAGACAGTGTATCTATGGCAAAAGATGGTTTAAACATCACTTTGATATTGACGTAAAGACGGCCTGGTTTGCCGATGCATGGACCCATCCCTGGACCTATCCTCAGATTCTGACCAAATGTGGTATCGAATCCTATATGTTTTTGCGAGGGGGAGCTGATGAATCGATGTTTTGGTGGGAATCAGCAGATGGATCAAAGATTTTTGCCTATAAGCCCCTGGTTGGAGAGGATGATCATCTGATTGCCCAGGAATCGATTGACAAATACCTGCTTGGACTGAATACTCGGTTCGGAATTCATGACGGAATTACCATGATTGGCGTTGGCAACCATGGCGGAGGAGCCATAAAGGCTGATGTTGAGCGGATGGAGCAGGTGATGAAAGAACGAAATTCCACGGATCCTCTCAAACAGAAAAAGAGTCAGCTGATCTTTAGTACCCCCAAACAATTCACGAATGCGATTCTGAATTATCCTCATAAATTTCAGGTAGTTAAGGATGAAATCCCACCAACCATCCGTGGCGCCTATACCACTGTGGGAGAAATAAAGAAAGGAAACAGGTACAGTGAGAATCTGCTGCTGACACTCGAACAGTTCTCATCGGTAAATTCTGCAATGGGAATCGGTGTTTATCCTGCTAAAACCATTTATAACAGCTGGAAAAAACTCATGATCAACCAGTTTCATGATGCTATTTCAGGCACGGATGTTCTCCCGTCCATCGATGATATTTTGCTCCGTTTCCAGCAAATCAGGGATACGGCATCAACTTTACTCAACGAGCAGCTTCAATCGATGGCAAAAAATATCAATACCCTTGGGGAAGGAATCCCGGTTGTGGTATTCAATCCGCTGTCCTGGAAACGAACTGACCTGGCTGAGACCACCTTTGATTTACCGGCTGAAATACGATATTTTGAAGTTGTGGATAGTCACAAACATAGCGTTCCTGCCCGGATTCTTGACGAGAGCGTGGAATTGGCCAAACATAAATTCAGGGTAATCTTTTTAGCGGAGAATGTTCCTTCCATGGGATATTCTACCTTTCGGATAATCCCGCAGAAAATTAAGCCGGTTGCCAAAAGTAGCCTGAAGGGCGAAAGGTACAAGCTTGAAAATGAATTTTATACCATAAAAATTGATTCACTTACCGGAAATATCTCCGGGATAACGGATAAAACCAATCATCGCGAAGTGCTCAGGAATAAAAAGTTCGGCAATATAATTCAGATCATTGATGATTATGGCGATTCCGAAGGTTTCTTATGCTCTCCAAAAGGGGAGAAGGAATTCAACACCTGGACAGGAAATACTTCGGATCTTGTTGATCAAAACGAAATCAGACTCGTCGAAAATGGCCCCTTATGTTCGATGATTCAGATTAAAAGGAAATGGGGTCTTGCCCGGTTCACACAGCGAATAGCCCTTTATCCGGCCATTCAGCGAATTGATTTTGAAATGGATATTGATTGGAACGGGAAAAATAAGATGGTTAAAGTAGCCTTCCCGCTGAGCGTCGGAAATGATAGTGCGACTTATGAAATTCCTTACGGTACAATACGGCGTCCCAGCCTGGGAGAAGAGCAGGTTGCTCAGAAATGGACCGATATCTCGGATAACCAATATGGTGTAAGTCTTTTGAATGACAGTCGTTATGGTTACGATATTACAAAAAATACTATCCGGCTTAGTCTGCTCAGAAGCCCCGATCATCCAGTAGAAACCCTTGATGATAAGGGGGTTCATCAGGTCAGGTATTCTCTTTACCCGCATATGGACTCCTGGAGGGAAGGAAAGACCATGCAAAAAGGATATGAATTCAATAATCCGTTAATCGCTGTTACAGCTGATCTTCACAAGGGAAATCTGCCGGCCTCCCATTCATTTCTTGAGATCTCTCCTGAAAACCTCGTTGTCACAGTACTTAAAAAGGCCGAAGATTCTGATGATTTAATGCTCAGATTTTACGAGACTACTGGTCAAGCGTGCACTGCGAAAGTGAAGATTTCAGAATTTCTGGGTGTGGATGCCATTCACAAAACTGATTTACTCGAAAATGAACTTGAAGATATCCCTAAAATCAACCAGGGATTTGAGGCGAAGGTTGGCAAATATTCCATAGAAAGTTTCAAACTGATCAAGGATCTTCACTAATCATAATTTTAATATTCGGATTGTTTAAATGGTCAAAATGAAAATTATTTTATTATACCGGAAATTTAGCTGCCTGAATAGTCTGATTTGCAAAGTTGCAAAAGTCGCAGTTTTGTTTATGGTTCTGCCAATTTCAACGACCTGGGCTGTTGATGCGCCGGCTGTATCCATGGCTGATAAGATTTCCAAGGGCCGGTTCACCTTTTATGCTTCACCCGGAGGCACCGGTAATTTATTTTCGCGGGAACATCCCGGATCTTTGGCCGGCGTTCAGGCAAAAGTGCGGAGTATCACCTCTGCCATGAAAGAAAATATTGTAATTCATTTGTTGGGTGGGACTTACCGGTTGGATTCGACCTTGAATTTCCTGCCTGGGGACAGCGGTACTAACGGATATACAGTGATCTGGCAGGCTTGTCCGGGAGAGGTTCCTATTCTAAGCGGAGGTAGGGCCATCTCCCAATGGACACTGTTTAATAAAAAGCAAAATATCTGGAAGGCCAAAATTGAAAGATCTCTGAGGTTCAGACAACTCTATGTCAACGGACAACGGGCCGTGAGAGCCAGGACCCCCAATATGACCTGCAAAAGCGATAAAGGACCTTATGCCAGGATATTTTCATGGAATAAAAATCAACCCAAAATAGCTTCCAAGCTCCTTGCTAACCTGGCAAAACCTGGAGAGGTTGAATGCTGTGTGAATCATTACTGGCAACATTTCAGATACCGTCTGGCTTCATTTTCCACAACAGGCGACACCACATTACTTTCTTTCAGATTACCCGAGGTAGGGATTGAACATCCTTTTATTGACAACCGTGCACCGTTTATTCTGGAGAATGCCTTTGAGTTTCTTGATGCAGAAGGGGAGTGGTATCTCGATTCTGAAAATACAAATCTATTTTATATACCCCGAAAAGGGGAGCAAATGGACAAAGCCCAGGTTGTAGTCCCTGTAATGGAAACTATTCTCAATATTGCCGGAACAAATGGAAATAGGGTTCATGATATTGAGTTTCGCGGAATTTCGTTTCAATATAGTAACTGGACAGCCCCTGATGACCGCGGCTATACCAGTGCTCAGGCTGCAATTGGGATGGATATTCCCGGTATGGTAGAGGTATCCCATGCAAATCATCTCCTTTTTGAGCGGAATGTTTTTAAGCATGCCGGTGGTTTTGGTCTTGTATTTTCCACATATTCAGACCATAACCGCATTGAAGGGAATGTTTTTACCGATATTTCGGCAAACGGAATTGTGATGGACCCGATGTTTACTAAAACCGGGAACCAAAATCTGAAAGACTCCCTTTACTCCTGGATGGTTTCAGGAGATGCCCTGCGAAACTTAAAGGCATCAAGTCAGTATGATATCATCAGAAATAATCTTGTTGAATACTGTGGGAGGGATTATAACGATGCAGTAGGAATTTATGCGTCACTTCCCGACCATTTACTGATTCAGCATAATGAGGTGAGAAACTTAACCTATTCAGGGATTAGCGTTGGATGGTCATGGCGAAAAGAACAAACGCCGCACAGGGATGGGGAGATTAGTTACAACAAAGTCCATGACGTTTGCCTGACAAACCCTGATGGCGGAGCAATCTATATTCTCGGAACAGTTTCGGGGAATGGGACACACATCCATCATAATTATACCTATAACGTTTTCAGTCCAAACGGTTGGGCCGCTTCCTGGGCGATGGCCGGTCTCTATACCGACGGACCCGGGGCGAACAATATTCTGCTCGATTTCAACGTAATTAACAATTGCACCTCTGCCTTTCAGAATGGGACCCATACGAGTCATCCAAATCTCAATTTCAATAATAATTACTGGCAATGCCCTAAACTGTGGTGTGGAAATGGTGCCGGTGATGATAATGAGCCTGATACAAAAGCCGAAGAGTCCGGTAATATCCATATAACTGACAATCAATGGCCGGCAGAAGCAATCACCATCATGGATCAGGCGGGAATAGAACCCAAATATCAGGATATACTAAATAGGGAAGAGATATCTCCGGATGGGAAAAATCCGGATATCCGATGATTAAAATAAAAATTAATAATAATTAATTACTTAACATCTAATATATTAACGATGAGAACAAACCGTAGAATAATTCATTTCCTGGGTGCATTATTGGCCATCTGTCTGATCTGCTCCGTACAGAAGAACTATGCTGCCAACCTTAAAGTCTATGTGTCTGAATCGGGAAATGATGGGAATCCGGGGACAAAGGAGTTGCCTTTGGCAAGTTTAAGCGGAGCGGTTAATCAGTTAAGAAGTTTAAGAATTAATGGTGGAATCAATAGCCCTGTTGAGGTGATTATTGGAGAGGGAAAATATTTCATGACCGAACCTCTGGTCCTTAATCCGGATGATTCCGGAACCGCTGATTCTCCCGTTACCTTCAAGGCAGATGAGGGTACACACCCTGTTTTTTACGGGGGCAAACCGATAATGGGTTTCGAAAAGATTTCCGAAACCCTCTGGCGGACAAAGGTGCCGGAAGTGGCTCAATATGGCTGGTACTTTGAGCAGTTATATGTCAACGGGAAACGGGCTGTCAGGGCAAAATCTCCCAATACCGGATTTTACCATCTTAAAAATGCCTCGGATACCATTTTGCTAACGGGAGAGGCCAAAACTCCTGAGCTTGCGATACAGCGGTTTACCCTTTTCCCTGACGGAGCCGCTCAGGTCGCCCAATATTCAAAAGAGGATTATGAAAACTCCGTGATTACATTTTATCACAACTGGGACAATACACGAAACCGGGTATATTCATTTGATCAAAAAACATCGATAGCATTTGTTGTTGGAACAGCTGCAAAGTCATATAACCGAATAGATACCAAGTCGCGATTTACGCTCGAAAACTTTAAGGCTGCGCTGGATACCTGCGGCGAGTGGTTTCTTGAACGATCGGGCTACCTGTATTACATGCCGCTTCCAGGACAAACCATCGACAACCTTAATGTAATCGCGCCGGTCACCGATCGTTTTGTAACGATCAGCGGCAGTGAAAAAACGGGGAAAAAGGTGGAAAATATCCGGTTCGAGAACCTTTCTTTTCAATTTACAGGATACACTATGCCCTATTCCGGTAATGAACAGGCTCAGGCAGCTTTCCCAATTGAAGCAGTTATTGTGGCCGATTTTGCCCAAAAAATTCAGTTCGTTAATTGTGAAATTGCTCATACAGGAACCAATGCTTTATGGTTTCGTAAGGCATGCTCCGATTGCACGATTGAACATTGTTATTTTCATGACCTGGGCGCCGGAGGTGTGAAAATCGGGGATCTGGCTATTCCTGCCAATCCGGACCACCTGACCCGCAATATCATCGTCGACAACAATATCATCCGGTCCGGCGGATTTGTTTTTCCTTGTGCAGTTGGGGTGATCTTATTTCATGCCAGCGACAGCCGCATCACCCATAATGAGATTGCCGATTTCCGTTATTCTGGGGTTTCGGTAGGCTGGGTCTGGGGTTATGCCTTCAGCCCTTCCAAAAGAAATACCGTCGCGTTTAATCATATTCATCATCTGGGCTGGGGCGAGCTGTGCGATATGGGGGGAGTCTACTGCCTTGGTTCATCGGAGGGAACCACAATTACTAATAATGTCATTCACCACGTTTTTTCATTCGATTACGGTGGCTGGGGAATGTATACCGACGAGGGCTCAACAGGAATTACGCTGGAGAATAACCTCGTCTATAACTGTAAAATAGCAGGTTTTCATCAGCATTACGGCAAGGAGAATGTGATCAAAAACAATATTTTTGCCAATAATGTGAAGTCTACACTTCAGGCCTCAAGGTTGGAGGATCATTTGTCGTTTACCTTTACCAACAATATAATTTTTTTTGGATCGGGCAATTTGTTAAGTAGTATATGGGAAAAGATAAGAATCGTTAGTGATCATAATTCCTACTGGGATACCCGGACCAAAGATGTCCGTTTTGCTAAATTGTCGTTTGCCGAATGGCAGAAATCAGGGAAAGATCTCCATTCAGTGATTGCCGATCCCGGCTTTGTCAATCCGGCTCAATTCGATTTTCATATCAGAAATACTGGTCTAATCCGTAAAATAGGATTCAAACTCTTCGATTATGCTCAGGCAGGAGTTTATGGTACAGAGGATTGGAAAAAAATGGCTCAGTTTGATCCCGAAATTGCCAATCAATTTGATCAGGTAGTCATCCGAAATGCCTATCGTGAATATTAATGATCAGATATTGATGTATATAAGTGGAAAAACAATTACGAACAACTAACCAAAGAATGATAAAAGAAATTCTGAACCTGATTTTTCTGTTGGGGATTGGCTGTGCAGCATCCGCTCAATTGAATTCTCATCCTGAATCGTATAAAATTGATAAAATGGATATCGATCGGGCCCATCAGGTTATTTCGACTCCGCTGAAGAGAGGACTTGTTTTTCCGAATCCCCATCCGGATGCGCAATGGTTTCCCGATGCCAGCCTGGGCCTTTTTATGCATTGGGGGATTCACAGCGTAGAAGGAGCACAGCCTTCCTGGGATATGATAGCCCATTATCCATACGGAGGAAAAGTCTCTCCGCCGGATAAATATTATGCACTGGCCGACCGGTTTAATCCTCAAAAATATGATCCGGACAAGTGGTTGAAAGCAGCGAAAGAAGCTGGGTTTACTTATGCGGTACTGACTACAAGGCATCATGATGGCTATGCGCTCTGGCCTTCAAAGTATGGCATTGGCACCAAACAGTACATGAACGGACGAGATCTGCTGAAACCTTATGTGGAAGCCTGCAGAGGAAACGGATTAAAAGTTGGTTTTTATTTTTCCCCCCAGGATTGGCATTTCCCGGGATTCAGGCATCCCAGCGAATTCGACTATGACAAAAGGAACGACATTATCCCCCCTATTACCGATTCAATTGCCAATTATAAGGCTTACGAGCAGATGCTCGGATACGTGTTGAAACAAATGGAGGAACTATTAACACGATACGGAAAAATTGATCTTCTTTGGCTCGACGGGATGTGGTTCCGGGGAATAAACGATATGCACACTGAACAGGTTTATGGCTGGATCCGTTCCCTGCAGCCCGGTATTGTGATTAACGACCGCTGGTCAAATGTGACAAATCCTGATAATCCGCATGGAAACGGGATTCGCATGGGTGACTTTACTACACCTTTTGAATGCACCAACCCCACCTATGTGCCCTCAAGATGGTGGGATAATTGTGTAATATGGACTGGCGGTAGTGCCGGATGGGGTTACGACAGAACCGGTTCATTCCGTTCCAATTCAGAGTTTATGGAACAATTAGTCAGTTGTCGTTCCCTGGGAGGAAACTTTCTCCCCAATCTTGGTCCAACTGAAAATGGCGAATTGCATCCTAATTTTTATAAAACAACCAGTGAACTTGCTCTCTGGATGAAACATAGCAGGGAATCTGTTATTGGTGCAGGTCCTTCTCCAGGTATGGAACGGAGCAATGTGAAAATTACAACACGCGGTAATAACTGGTATTTGCACCTTTTCCCAAATTTCAGGGATCAGGTTTCGGTAAAAACGGACAAACTTCCCGGATCAATTACCTTGTTGCTAACTGGTGAATCAATTCCATTCAATTATCGGTATGGATTTGTTACTTTCAAGGTTCCTCCTGAAAAAAGGACTGCAATAGATGATGTGGTAAAAGTTCAGTTATAATGGATATTGGAATTTTGAATTAGAACAAATCTCAAATAAAGATTAGAGAAATTTAAAATGACCAGTAAAGATTATCCGGAGAATATTACGCGCCGCTCATTTATTGAGGGAACGGGGGCTGTTGCTGCAGGGCTGATTTTGCTTCCGGGATTATCGTTAGAGGAGCAGAAGAAGAGGGTGAGTACACCGGTTCTCACCATTCTCGAAAGAACCACAGAGCCGCTTCTGAAGGCAGATCGTCTCTGGGAAGATTACTCCATAGGTTTCAATAGTGTTCTGAAGATTGGGGATCAATGGCATCTTTGGTATGTGGCTTACGACCATCAATACAAAACCGACAATGATTGTTTTTTTTGTTATGCAGGTTCAAAGGATGGGGTTCACTGGGAAAAACCTTCGCTTGGGATCTATAATTACAATGGTTCTACCGATAACAATATTCTGATGTTTGGCTTTAACCTGTGCTCTTTTATTTATGATGAAAAGGCACCTCCGGAGGAACGATTCAAAGGGGTTGGTGCACGGCAGCACGGCGTTGGATCTGGTCCCTGGTGGGTTTATGGGGCGAAATCTCCGGATGGAATCCATTGGAACCAATTGGAGGAGCCATTGCTCAAAAAGAACTCCGACACGGGAAATATCTGCATTCGCGATGGCAACATTTACCGTCTTTATGTACGGATGTGGAGTGGGGGAGACTTTAAAGGCTATCGGATTGTTGGTTATACGGAATCGAATACATTTGGGAATTTCCCAGATCCGGTTGCGATCCTGAGCCCGGACAAAGACGATCCCACAGACCTCCACTTTTACAATTCTGCTACGGCAAAAATCAACGACGACCTTTATCTGATGTTTCCATCCGGTTTTTTTACCAGGGATGGAACCGTGGTGGTGTATTCAGCATTCAGCCGCAACGGCCGGAAATTCTCCCGGATTGGTCGCAGGCCCTTATTAGGTTTGGGGACTGGGTTCGACAAAACAGGTATCTATGTCTCCGCCGGGGCAATTCCCGGAAAGATTCCGGATACATACTGGATCTATTATGCAGGGACACAAATACCCCATGATGAAACCAATCCTTCCAGGGTTCATTACGATGGTGGCATTGGTCGAATCCTGCTGAAAGTTATTGACTAACAGAGATCTGTTTGACTATGAAAAGAACCTGCAATTTGACTGTAAAAAAGAGCATTGTGTTTTTAATTGGCTGGCCGATGGTCTTTGAAATGAGTCATGCCAAACATAAATAGTCCGGTTCAAATACGAACTTAATGAAAATTAAACCTGATGATGAAAAGTAAAGATATAAAAGGTGGGATATTTTTGGCAATTATCCTGTTGTTTTGTTTTTCCTGTTTCGCGATAAACCCGGTTTATGTGTCTCCAAAGGGAAATGATAGTGGCGATGGGTCTATTACCCGACCGTTTTTGACGATTGAAAAGGCCAGGGAGGATATACGCATAAAACGTTCATCGGGTGAAAAGGGACCCATCTACATTCTTTTAAGAGGAGGCGATTATCATTTCTCGCGCACTGTCAGCTTTGGTAAATGGGATAGGAGTCTGATAATTAGGCCGTATCGCAATGAAAAGGTTCGGTTCACCGGAGGAGTCTCAATTGATCCTCTCCTCGCACTGCCTGTAAATGGAAGTCCGAAAGCCGGGTTATTTGCGGAAAACAGCAGGAAACATATTTTCATGGTCAATCTGAAAAATAATGGAATTACCGATTACGGAAATCTGAAGCAGGTTGGGTTTGGAAACCTGCTTGATTTTGCATGGATGGAACTTATTATCAATGGAAAACCAGGCCATCTGTCGCGCTGGCCCAACGATTCAACCGTTAGGATTGAGAAAGTCCTGGAAAAAGGTTCGGTTTTGGCGGATGGTGACAACGGTAAACTCGGCGGTAAATTTATCTATGCCGGAAATCGTCCGTCATGTTGGAAGTCAGCGGAGGATATCTGGATTACGGGTTACTTTCATTACGGTTGGGCCGATGATGCCCTGAAACTGGCAGCCATTGATACTGTTGCAAAAACATTCTCAACCGCTCAGCCCCATAGGTATGGTATCGTAGCCGGATCACCCTGGAATGCCTGGTATGCCTACAATATACCTGAAGAAATTGATGCTCCCGGGGAATTTTATATCAATCGCAAGGAGGGGATCCTTTACTTTTACAAGAACGAAGAAATTAAAACACTTGAACTTTCACTTTTTGAGAAACCATTGATGGAATTAAACCAGGCTTCAGGTATCACCATTCAGGGAATTGCATTTGAATGTTCACGTGGGATTGCCTTAGAGATCAAAAGTTCATCGGATTGTTTGCTTAAAAATTGTACCATACAGAATATGGGCTCGTATGCTGCAGCCATTTCAGATAATCCGGAAGGTCCTGTTGGTAAAAACAACGGATTTCAGAATTGTGTTATTGACCAAACAGGTGCAGGAGGGATCCATCTTGGCGGAGGCGATCGGAAAACCCTTGAGGCTGCCGGAAATTTTGTCGAATATTGCAGTATCAGCAATTATAACCGGATTTCGAAAACCTACTGTCCAGGTGTACAGATCATGGGCGTTGGTAACCGGATTTCACATTGCGAAATTTTCAACGCCCCACATTTTGCAATCCAGCTTACAGGGAATGATCATCTGATCGAATACAATAATATCCATGATGTTTGCATGGTAACTGACGATGTGGGAGCGCTCTATTATGGACGTAATCCTTCGGAAAGAGGACACCTGGTACAGTTTAACTATTTTCACAACATCAGTGACATCCACTCTTCATCCGCCATTTACCACGACGATGGAGCCTGTGGTATGAAGGTCTTCGGAAATGTATTCTACAAGGCCGGAAGTAAGACGGTTCTGATTGGCGGGGGAAGCGATAATCCCTATGTAAATAACATTTTCATCGATTGCAAACGGACCATTGATATTGACGATCGTCTGCAGTCGTATGATTGGGCAATGCCATGGATCGCCCCGGGTAATCTCTTCGAACAGGATCTGAATGAAATCAGATATAATCAGCCTCCCTATAGTCTAAAATATCCGGAATTGGCCAAATACTGGACTGACAATCCAGGTCTTCCCAAACGCAATGTGGTCGACAGAAACGTATTTGTCAGGATAGGGGTGGTGTGTAATAACTTTAAACGGGTTGAATATTCAGAAAATAACCTCATCGTAAATGAAGATCCGGGGTTTGTCAGTGAAAAGAACCAAAATTTCAAACTAAAAAGTTCATCGGTAGTATTCAGAAAAGTGTCTGGTTTTCAGCCGATTCAATTTGATAAAATAGGAATTCTTAAAAACGGAAAACCAGTTAACCAATCAAAAATTAATAAATAGTCCTGTAGTTATGAAAATCAGAATGACGAGTTTATGGGGTCTCTTTTTACTTGTGGGAAGTCTTTCATTCGGTAGTCCGAAAGAACAACAGCTCTGCCACCGCCTGATTCACAACTGTGACGGCACCATTGTCCTGGGCAATTTCCTGTTTAATCAGCGACCATTGTCATTGGCGGATGTCAATGCCTATGTTGACAATTACGCGAACACGCAGGTAACCACCTTTATGATCTGCAGCGGAAGCGATTATCCCTATTACCGGTCAAAATACGGCCGGGTATTCGGCGATGACCGCAACGGTACATTGGATTGCGGAAAAGATACGGCAAACTATAAATACATGGTCAGCTACTTCCGGAACCACCTGAACCTGGAGAAGGAGGGGACAGATATTATTGATGCATGTCTTAAAAGGGCAAAGGAAAAAAAGATGGAATCATTTATCACCTACAGGATGAACGACCTTCATTTTAACGATACCACCTCCAATTGTCCGGTTGAATATACCGATTTCTGGAGAGCTCATCCTCAATACTGGATCAATGAAGACATTGGATGGAAAAGCAAAGGAGCCTTAAACTATGCATTTAAGGAAGTCAGGGAGCAAAAATTGAATATGATCACTGAACAGCTGGATAAATACGGAAAACTATTGGATGGATATGATCTTGATTTTATGCGGTTTATCGTTTATTTTAAAAGTGATGAAGGAGAAAAGAATGCACATCTGATCACAGAGCTTGTCAGGGCGGTCAAAACAAAAATTGATGAGTTATCTGCCCGGCGCGGTAAGAAAATTCTTTTGTCTGCCCGTGTACCGGTTGACCTCGATTTTTGTCTGAAAAAAGGATTGGATGTGAAAGAGTGGGATCGGCTTGGATTACTTGACTTTATCTCGATAGGAGTCCATTGGAAAGGAAATCCGGCCATTCCGGTTGCCGGATTTAAAGCTGGACTGGGCAATCTATCCATCCCTGTCTACGCTTCAATTGATGATGGCGGATATGATGACCGGCAATTCTATTCTCATGGGATGTTTCGTGGAATGGCTTCCCATATCCTGGCCCAGGGTGGCGATGGCATTTATCTGTTCAATTATTTTTTTGACGCGTATAAGTCAAAATATAACAGCAAGTTGCATTTGCAGGATGGCGGATATGTCTGTGATGTGATCATGCCCGGACTTTTAAATGAAATGGGCTCATTGGAAACTTTACGAAAACGGAATAAAATCTATTGTGTCGAAGATGGGGGGGCAGCAGCCTACGGATACCGGCCCGAAACACCACTTCCACTGAAAGTTTCATTGGAAAAAATTTCTGCAGTAACCATTTTTGTGGGCGATAATCCGAAGAAGGATGTACCTGAAGAGGCAATTCTTTTTCTCCGTTCAGACCATCCTGGAAAATTTGAACTTTTTGTGAATAATCAAGAGATAGATATTCAAAAACCTGAATATGTAAACCTGTTCCAAAGGGCGCAAAACCTGAAGAAAAACGAAATCGTCTATGCTTACATCGTTCCGGTATACTGTTTAAAACGAGGCGATAATCGGATTACTTTTCATGCTTTAGGCAGCGAACAGGTTACAATTAAACGGGTGGAACTGGCATTGAAGTACGGCGATGTCGAAAAGTTTGGCTATTTCTGAAACGAAAAAACCGGAATATAATTTACACCGGGAATCCCGGATTATTCAAATATATTTTAGACCATGAGATCATTTCCTGTTTGGATTTTTTGTCTGTTTGTCAGCCTTTTAACATGTTTTTCCAGGGTAGGTGCTCAGGAAACAAAACAAAAAGCGATGCCAATAACTCCTACTAAACTTAAGGATTATGGACTGCAGGACTATGTTTGCCAGACAAAAACATTACCCCGTTCCGAAAACAAACCATGGTTACTGGTTTGCAATCTTCCCCATAATGCTCAATTCCAGCCATGGATTGAAGTTGAAGCACCATCAGGTAAAACGATCTTGTTCGATTCCACAAATCCTTTGGTCCCGGCCATCCAGGCTACCCAGCAATATATCACTAAATCAGGGAAGCAAAGCTATGAAGTACCAAACTGGATTAGTGGTGAAGGGGCCCTGTACACCATTCCGGCCGGAGTAACTGTTACAGAGGTAAAGTATCATGAAACCGGATTTGATACCGGTTTTAACGGTTCATTCTCGTGTAATGATAACGACTATAACGTGTTGTGGCAGAAAGCAACAAGAACCTGCTACCTCTGCATGCGGGACCATTACATGGACTGTCCCGACAGGGAGCGGTCTGAATGGCTGGGCGATGCCGTACTTGAGATGGAAGAAAGTTTTTATGCATTCGATACAACCGCAAACGTAATGTGTAAAAATCTCATCCTTTCTAAACAAATAAACGATTTACCCGGGCAAAACCTGGTTGCACACGGCGAATTTGGTGAGTGGACTTATTACATGTACACCGGCGACCTGGCGACAATTTCAGCTATTTATTCCTCAACAAAAGAATACCTCAACCGATATCAACCAGGTACAAACGGGTTACCTGTTCATCGGACTGAGGGTTGGGACTGGTATGATTGGGGCGTTGGAACCACAGACAAGGAGGTGATCCAGGTTGCCGAATATTTCACGGCAGTCAATGCCTTAAAGAAAATGGCCAATGTTACAGGTCATAATGGCGATATTTTGGCTCTTGATAATCAAATTATTAGCATTAAAAACAACTTCGATAAGGTTTTCTGGAAAGGGGATGGATATCGTTCCGGCAACGATTTGGACGAGCGGGCCAATGCAATGGCGGTGGTTGCCGGTCTGGCTGATCCTTCCCGGTGGAGTACCATTGGTAAGGTGCTGGAAACCAAAATGAATTGCGGCCCTTATTTTGAACGATGGGTCCTGGAGGCGCTCTGCATCATGAACAAGCCAGACCAGGCCTTGCTTAGAATGTATAACCGGTACAAATACCAGATACAATCAGGTTTTACGACATTGTGGGAGTATTTGGAGCGGTCATTTGCGGACACCCCTCCTTATTCAACCGATTCTGACGAATACTTATCTCTTAACCATGCGTGGAACGTGCCCAACCTGATTCTTTCCAAATTTATAGCAGGTGTGGCGCCCGAAACACCGGGCTGGAGTACCTATCATATTCTTCCGCAGGAAGCGTTTCTCACTTCAGTTAACGTGAAAGTGCCAACCGTGAAGGGGATGGTTCAGGTGGAGATCTGTAAAAATGAAAAGCTGTATCAAATAGGGTTGACTTCTCCTCCAAATACCTCGGCCCTCGTTGGTATTCCAAAAGCCTCTTTTCGCACCCTTACCAACATTAAGGTGAACGGCAAAAAGATATGGGATGGCTCGTTTAAAGGTGCAGTAGACGGAGTTTCCTGGATCGGGGAAGATTCAAATTATATCAAATTCAAAGTCGAACCAGGTACGTGGAGTTTTGTAGCATCGGGAATATTGCCGATGACTACCCCCAAACAGGCTCCGATCCCATCAACGGACGTAAAACTGGATAAAAAATTATGGACAGCTTCAGCTTCTTTTGAAAATCGGGAGTATAGGATAGGCTGCATGAGCGGCTCAATGCACGGAAAATTCTGGCCTGTAAATGCAGGTGCAGCGAGTGCCATCGACGGGGATTTTTGGACCGGATGGCGCGCCATCGATCCCCAAAAGCCATTGAGTGAATCAGGCCAATATAAAGATCAGCAAACGCCGGGTCAATGGTTCATGATTGATCTGAAAAAAGCACAGACCTTCCATAAAATAGTACTTGATAATACCTGGGCGATCTATGATTTCCCCAAAACTTATGAGGTTTATGTCTCAAATGATACCACTAATTGGAGAAGACCGGTATCCAGCGGTGCCGGCGAATTGGGAATGACCACCATCCTGTTTCATCCAAAAACTGCACGGTACGTGAAAATAGTCCAGACCGGGACCAAAGATAAACCATGGTCAATTTTTGAACTGAATATTTATACTAACAAATGAGAAAAGTAAAAAATATAATTATACAAATATGAAAAAAAATCTTTTTCTGTTTCTGGTTATCCTGTTCCAATCGCAATGCCTCTTTTCAACTGAGACCTCAAAACAGGTTGGGAAAGCACTTACGGAATTCAGGGCACGTGGAGGCCTTCCTAATTTTTTCACCAAAATCCGCCATGGTGACTCGATCAAAGTTGCTTACCTGGGTGGAAGCATAACAGCTCAGGAAGGTTGGAGAGTCTTGTCGCTTGATTGGTTTAAAAAGCGATATCCAGGCGCCGCTTTTTCTGAAATTAATGCCGCAATTGGAGGGACCGGTTCCGATTTCGGGGTCTTCAGGTTAAAGGATCATGTTTTGAAGTTTAAACCGGATCTCGTTTTTATTGAGTTTGCAGTCAATGATGAAAGTACCCCGGCAAAAAAAATCATCCGCTCAATGGAAGGGATTGTCAGGCAGATCTGGAAACAGAATCCCCAAACAGATATTTGTTTCGTCTACACCCTGACAGAACAGGATGTTACGGCTGAACTCAACGGTCATTTGCCTTCATCAGTTCTGACGATGGAGAAAGTAGCCGATAAATATCAGATCCCTTCAATCAATTTTGGATCTGAAGTCACTAAAATGGTTAAAAACAAAAATCTGATCATGCGGGGTCCCAATAAGGAAATCAATGGGATTAAGGTGTTTAGTGGTGATGGTGTGCATCCATTTACCGAAACCGGCCATCAGATCTATTGTGAAGCGTTAAAACGTTCCTTCGAAATAATGAATGTTGGTTCTAAATCAAAAACTAAAATGCACCTGTTGCCAAAACCTTTGGCTCCGGATTATTTTTCAAATACCCAAATGGTCGATATTACGCAGGTAAAGCTGAGTAAAAACTGGCAGGTTCTCCAAATTACTGATCAACCTGCATTTCATTCCTTTGGAAAGTTTCTGGAGAAATTCGGGAAGGCAGAGCAGACCGGCGAAACACTCACTGTTTGTTTCAAGGGGAATACGATCGGAGTGTATGATATTATGGGACCCGATGCAGGTAAAGTTGTTGTCGAAATCGATGGTTTTGTCAGGGATACGATTTCGCGGTTCGATCGATTCTGTACCTATCGGCGGATGAACTATTTCTTAATCGATAATCTGGCTTTTAAGCCACATAAGGTTGTATTTCATGTTGTTACGGATCCATTTGATAAGGCGGCAATATTAAGGAATAATGACGAACGAATCAGTAACCCTGCGGATTACAGTGAAAATAACTGGTATGTGGGAAAAATACTCATCGATGGTACCCTAATATCTCCCGATTGACAGAACAACTGTTCAGGAAAATACCCCCACCCAGGTATTCTTTGAATACGATCAATGGTCTAAAATTCATTTCTTTATGAAGTATTATCCCTTTTTTCTGAAAATACTTTGTGTTTTCCTTTTAATCCCAGGCTCTAACAGTAAAACAATGGCTGGTATAGAAGTGAAAAACCTTCTTTGCGAATATCAAATCAATCCGATTGGGATCGGAGTACTTAATCCGCGTTTAACCTGGCAATTGTCTTCCTTTGAAAAGGAGTTTCTGCAAAGCGGATATGAACTCAGATTTGCTACCTCATTGGCCGGATTGAGATCCGGTGACCTCATCTGGACAACGGGAAAGGTAAACTCTGCGAAATCGGTAAACGTTGTTTATTGTGGCCCTGATTTGAAATCAATGGAGCGCGTTTTCTGGCAGGTGCGCTGCCGCGGAAAAGGTGAGGAATGGTCACACTGGAGTGAACCGGCATTTTGGGAGATGGGAATATTAAAACCTTCAGATTGGAAAGCCCGTTGGATCTCTTTTGATGGGGAGAAGCCGATAAAAGGTTCCAAACCGGCACAGTATTTCAGGAAGGGGTTCTCTCTTTCCAAAAAATTTAAATCGGCACGTGTTTATGTTACAGCTCATGGTTTGTATGAACTCCATCTCAACGGAAATAAGGTTTCTTCCGATCTTTTCACACCCGGATGGACGAGCTATAAAAAACGGTTGCAGGTTCAGACTTATGATATAACAGCGTTACTTAGGAAGGATAATGCAATCGGTGTAGTCCTTGGTGACGGATGGTTCAGGGGGAACCTGGGATTTTCGAAACAAAACAGTTATTACGGAAAGGATCTCGCACTCTTGCTCCAACTGCAAATAACCTATCAAGACGGAACCTGCCAGAGTTTTTGTTCAGACGACACCTGGAATGTAACCCCCAATGGCCCGATTATTGAATCGGATATCTATAATGGTGAATTTTATGATGCCCGTCTCGAACTAACAGGCTGGGACCTGCCCGGATATGAGACGAGTAAATGGAGTAAGGCTATCCCATTCAAACAATCCAATGAGATACTGATTGCTCCTCAGGGTCTTCCCGTAAGGGCGGTTCAGGAGATTAAGCCGGTCAAATTGCTCACTACCCCCAAGGGTGAAACGGTTTTCGACTTGGGTCAGAACATGGTAGGATGGGCGAGGTTAAAGGTGACCGGCAATGAAGGTGACCGGATAACACTCAAATTCGCGGAGGTGCTGGACCAGGCCGGCAATTTTTATACGGAGAATCTTCGGGCGGCAAAAGCTACGGATGTTTATATTCTTAAAGGGAATGGTCATGAGGTTTTTGAGCCCCATTTTACCTTCCATGGTTTCCGATATGTAATGATTGAAGGATTAACCTCCCCGGCTTCATTAGACCAGATTACCGGAATCGTGATCCACTCTGATATGAAGCCAACGGGCACTTTCAGTTGTTCGGATACTTTAATTAACCAACTGCAGCACAATATTCAATGGGGTCAGAAGGGAAATTTTCTGGATGTCCCAACCGATTGCCCGCAGCGGGATGAACGGTTAGGTTGGACTGGCGATGCTCAACTGTTCAGCATGACTGCCGCTTTCAATTTCGATGTCGCCGCGTTTTATACCAAATGGCTGGGAGATTTTACGGTCGACCAGCTACCGGATGGAAAAGTGCCTGTCGTAATTCCGGATGCCCTGGATGGATTTGGTGGTTCATCGGTCTGGTCGGATGCTTGTGTGATCATCCCCTGGAACCTTTGGCTTGCCTATGGTGACCAACGGATTCTGGAAACGCAATATCCCTGTATGAAGAAATGGGTTGATTTTGTGGCCGGAAGGGCTGGGGCGAAAAATCTTTGGCTGGGCGACTGGCATTATGGCGACTGGCTATCCTTTGAACAGGGCGGAGTCACTGAAAACGACTTAATTGCTTCGGCATACTATTACAATTCGACCCGATTGCTGGGTAAAATAGCTTTAATCATAGGGGAAAAAGAGGATGGCGAAAAATATCACCAAATCTCCGATGATATCAAAGAGGCATTTAACCGTGAATTTGTTACACCAAACGGGAAACTGACCTCTCAGACTCAAACGGCTTATGCCCTGGTGCTTGCCTTTGATCTGCTTCCAGAAAACTTACGCCCAAAGAGTGCCGTCTATCTGACTGAAAATATTCAGAAATTTGGCCATCTCACAACCGGGTTGGCAGGTACACCACTGCTTTGTAAAACGCTTTCAGCAGCGGGTCGCGATGATCTCGCCTATCAATTGCTCAATAACAGGAATTATCCCTCCTGGCTCTATCCGGTCCTGCACGGAGCAACCACCATCTGGGAACGATGGGATGGTCTGAAACCTGATGGTTCTTTTCAGGATGCAAGGATGAACAGTTTTAATCATTATGCGTATGGAGCCATCGGAGAATGGCTTTACAGATATGTGGCCGGAATTGATATCGATCCTGAAAATCCGGGCTATAAACATATCCTTCTGACTCCTCACCCGGGAGGCGGATTATCCTATGCAAGGGCTGAAATGAATACCCTTTACGGGAAGGTTTCATCCTCCTGGAAGTTTGAAAATGATGACTTTGTCTATGAAGTTGAAATCCCCGCAAATACCTCTGCTTCAATAACCTTACCAAATACCCGTACTCGTTTGGTTAAAATGGACGGGTTGCCGCTTAAGGCTGAAAATATCCAAAGCAGCGATAACCTTCAGGTCAAACTGGGTTCCGGAAAATATATGTTCAGATATCCTGCTGCGGCAATTAAATCGGCAATCTCCTCCATTAGAAAGTGAATGAATCAAAATCCGGGAAAATGACTAGAAATAGATGTGGTTCTTTTTAAAGGAGCAAATTACCCAGGGTATGTAAGTTAAAATTCTACTCTATTTCAGCGAATTTTAAAATTATAAAGTTTTTTTTCAATGGTGAGTTAATTAATGTATTGTATATCTGTTAAATAAAACGCAATTATGACAAAGAAAGAGACAAGCGAATTAAGCAGACGCCAATTTTTGGGCTACTCTGCATTAGGTCTTACCGGATTGACAATCCTTCCCAGCTGGACATTAGCCAGTGGTGACCGGATTGCTCCGAGCGACAGGGTAGTGATGGGATTTATTGGTTTGGGGAATCAGGGTGGCTCTGATTTTAACAGCTTCTCCAGTTGCCCTGGAGTTCAGGTTGTTGCAGGTTGTGATGTTGAACAACTCAAACGCGAACGTTTCAAGAGGAAAGTTGAAGCCTGGCAAAAAAAGCAAAATGTGTCTCCGCGATGCGACTTGTATGAATTCTACGAAGATCTTCTTGAACGCAGGGACATCGATGCTGTTTCGATTGCAACACCCGATCATTGGCATGCGCTGACAACCATTCATGCCTGTAAGTTGGGGAAAGATGTTTATGTTCAAAAACCACTGGCGTTTACCATTCGCGAAGGGCTGGAAATGGTCAAGGCGGTACGGGGGAACAGTCGCGTTTTACAAATTGGGAGTCAGCAGCGATCAAACAAGGAGTTTCAGCAGGCCATCGCCTTGGTCCGCAGCGGTGCAATTGGTCATATCGAGACCATCTACGCAAAGGTGGGTGATCCCCCAAAGCCATTTGATCTTCCCGAACAGCCAATTCCTGCTACCTTGAACTGGAATAAGTGGATGGGCCCGCTAACCGATCCAAAAATTCATTACCATCCCGATCTTTGTCCGCCAATCACACTCGATCCGGAGCAGAATGAAAAACTTTGGGGAGCCTGGCGCTGGTATCGGGAAACCGGTAACGGGTTTACTGCCGACTGGGGTGCACACATGTTCGATATTGCCCAGGCTGCTATCGGTATGGACGGCTCGGGCCCCTGCGAATTTATTCCCAAAGGTTACCAGGAGACACAATATTTAACCATGAAATACCTCAACGGAATTGTGATGACCGAACAACCTTTCCAGGATAAACCAGGGAATGGCATCCGGTTTAACGGGACCAAGGGGTGGTTAAAAGTTGCACGGGGATATATTGAATGTTCGGATCCTTCCCTGATTGCCAAAGAGGAGAAAAAGGTTGGCGCTGGTCAGTATGAAGTCAGTTCGCCCCATATGCAGAATTTTATCGATGCCGTGCGGTCACGAAAAAATCCGATTGCTCCTGTTGAGGTAGGGTGCAGCACCAATACCCTCTGCTGCCTCGGAAATATCGCGACCGAATTGCAACGCCCTGTTAAATGGGATCCGGCAACACTGAGTTTTGGCGACGATCAGGAAGCAGCCAATCACCGGCTTTATCATTACCAATACAGGAGGCCATATTCCTTATAGCCATCTGGCTTTTATAATCATCATTAGCGAAAAAACGCCTCACTAATCAATTGAAATTAATTTGATGGATAACCAACCTTACAAAAGTCGATGGATTTATGGATGGCTGTTAATCCCTGTGGCATCGGCTATTCTGGCGTTGGTGACCCATGAATTTGGGTTTAAAGCGGGTGTTGCTGGATCGGGAATAATAATAATTTTATTCCTTTTCTTCGGGAGATTAAAACGGACCATGGATGTGTGGCTGATTATTGGGGCTTTTATCTTTTCAATAGGCGGAGACTGGTGTTTGTCGAACAGAAACGGTGATGAATGGATGTTTATTACTGGTATTTTACTCTTTTTCATTGCTCATGTCGGCTATTTGTATTTTGGCTTGTTGAATGGCCAGATCAATTGGCGACTTACCATTATTCTACTTGCCGCTTATTTAACTTTCTTTATTTTAAAATTGTATCCTGCAATCGATAACCGGATTCTTTGCCTGGCATCGCTGGCTTATTTACTGATTTCGTGCGTCTCCCTTGGAGCTTCAGCAGGCATATTTGGGATTCAATGGTTCAGGTGGTTTTATTTTACCGGGATATCTCTGGTCTTATTCTCCGATACTGTCATCGCTTTTAAAGAGTTCCTGGCGATCCACGCCGTGGACTTCTTAATTTTACCAACCTATTATCTGGCACAGATCTGTATTACAATTGCGCTAATCCGTAAAGGATTGGAAAATGATTCAGAAATTGTGAAGTCAATTTGTAAATCTATTATTGCGTTTAATGAATAATTTAATTTTAATTAAAAAAATCATGAAAAAAATCGTTTCTCTTTTTTGCTTGTTCCTTCTTCTTGCGAATTCCGGATTTTCACAGGATAAGAAAATCAATGTGCTGGTATTCTCCAAAACTGCTGCTTTCAGACACAATTCCATCTCCACGGGATTAAAAATGATGAGTGATCTGGCACTGGAGCGTAAGTGGATCTTAACGGCAACTGAAAATGCCGAATTGTTTACCCCCGAATTTCTGAAAAATTTTGATGTGGCTGTATTTTTAAATACCACCGGGGATGTGCTCAATGACCAGCAACAAAAAGCTTTTGAGGATTTTATGAATACGGGGAAGGGATTTGTCGGAATCCACGCCGCTTCTGATTGCGAATATGACTGGGCCTGGTATGGCAGACTCGTCGGAGGGTACTTCAGAACCCATCCCAATGGTCAGGCAGGAACTCTGATTCTTGAAAATACGGACCATCCGGCAATGGCACCATTTAAAGATATGACGACTTACCGGACTATCGGGGAATGGTACTCTTTAAAAGAGAATCCGCGCGCAAAAGTTCATGTTCTGGCAAGGCTGGATGAAAATTCACTCGATGAAGCCACCTTAAAAGATGACAAATGGAAGATGGGTGACCATCCGGTGATCTGGTACCAGGAATTGGGTAATATCCGCTCATTCTACACGGTTTTCGGCCATCATCCGGGAGAATTTGAGAATCCAAAAATCAAGGAGCACATCGGATGCGCGGTAGACTGGGCTGCGCGAAGAAATTAAGTGTATTATCAATTTTCGATTTTGCAGGCTGGAAAATGATTATCATTCATTCTCCAGCCTGTTTCGGCTATTGACAATCGGTGCATTTTTATAAGACTTAAATTCAAGATATTAAGAAAATGGTTTATCGCTTAATCATTCCGGTTATTTTACTTTTCACTTTTTCAAAAATATCCGGTCAGCTACCTCCGGTATTTAATCCCGGGCAGAGTTCATAGGTCAGGTCTGCCAATTCATCAAGGAGGTACCGTACTGCCGAACGAATGATCTGGATGTCTGATTCTTCAGGCCGATATGTTGTGAATGCCGGGGGTATCCTTATTCCCGGTATCGGTCAGGCTGATTTAAATTCGGACGGATACTTCAGCTTAATCAGTAGAAAAGATACCTTGCCGGGAATAATCCTTGATTTTGGACATGAGATTCAGGGGGAATTGAATTTGTGACAACTTGGGGGATCGCGAAGGAGGGTAATAAAGTCCGCGTCCGGTTCGGTGAATCGGTGAGTGAGACAATGAGCGAAATCGGGAAGGACGGAGCCATAAACGATCATGCCATGCTTGATTTTGTAGTAACACTCCCCTGGCTGGGGCGACTGGAATTGGAGAATTCGGGGTTCCGATTTGCCCGGATTGATCTGGTTGAACCCGATTCGAAGATTGAATTTAAAGCGATCAGTGCCATTTTAAACTATCGGGAAATCCCTTACTTCGGTTCATTCAAGTGTAACGATGAGAGGTTGAATAAGGTCTGGATGACCGGAGCTTATACCGTTCATCTGAATAAGCAGGATTATTTGTGGGATGGTGTGAAACGTGACCGGCTGGTCTGGATCGGGGATGTGCATCCGGAGGTCATGACAATCAACTCAGTATTCGGATACAATGATGTGGTCCCTAAAAGCCTGGATCTGATCCGAAATCTCACCCCACTTCCCGGATGAATGAACGGAATCAGTTCCTATTCGATGTGGTGGGTACTGCTTCAACGGGATTGGTACAATTACCAGGGTGATCTTGAATATTTGAAAAAACAACAGCAATACCTGAAGAAATTATTGCTACAGTTGGCTTCCAAAATAGATCGGGAAGGGAAGGAGTCCCTCGATGGCGGCCGTTTTCTCGATTGGCCTTCAAGTGAAAACAAAGAGGCCGTCCACGCTGGCCTTCAATCACTGATGGTAATGACCTTTGAGGCCGGAAAGGAATTATCCGCGATATTGGGTGACCCCGCAACTACTGAAATTTGCTCCGTTGCAATCGGAAAGCTTCGGATGCATATTCCCGCAATGGCAGGCTCAAAGCAGGCGGCAGCTCTTCTTTCCCTTTCCGGGTTAGTTGATCAGGATCAGGCAAACACTGAAATTCTTGCAAAAGTGGGTGTCCATAAAATGTCGACTTTTTATGGCTATTATATGCTGAAAGCTCGTTTCTAAGGATGAATTTCAGGAAAAGAGCAAGGGGCAGCATGTAATTAGTTTAAATTCCTTTTCTCACCGCAATATTGTTCAAAAACTGAACTGAATGGATCCTGGTACTGACCCCATAACCAGGCCAATAAAGAGGTATGGGTCTCACGGCATGCAGTGATGATATCCTGATAAGGCTGGGTGCCGTTATCAGCGAATTCACCAATAATGACCGGTGCAACATTCAAATTATTCAGTTCATTTAACCTGCTCTCAATTTCTGAAACCGGAATTTTCCAGTAAGTACTATATGCATGAATGTCGAATACAATATTTTTTCTTCCGCTTAATAGTTGAGCCCCTTTTTCCAGAAAAGGCTCATGACCCTGCCCCATGGCATTCCCGCAAACAACAAGGATATTATTTGCCGATGTCTGACGGATGCTGTCGGTAATTGCTGATGCATCATAAAGCCACTGTTCGCTGCTTGCGGTATTTGCTTTATTCCAATCATAGGGCTCATTCCAGATTCCAAACCAAACATCCGATTGGTTTGCAAACAGTCTCGCGATTTGCTTCCATCTTTTCATAATTACAGGGTACCTTGGATCCAACGTTGGAGTTGTGCCGAGCAGCTGACAATCGGGATAGGGGGTTGACCCGTTCGGAAAAGCATCAGAGTCATACCAGAAGGCAGTAAGAATAATCACAAACCCTTTGGTTCTCGCGAGGCGTACAAGAGCCTGAAGATCCTCATCACTGGTGCATTTCATATCGATGCATTCACGGGTAATATCCATTCCCCAGGATGAAATCACATCGTAGTTCCAGTCCCACAGGCTCATCTTATCTGTTCCCCTGAGCTCCTGGAAGCTTCCGTTTTTCATCAGTTTTGAACTTTCTGTGTAATAACCATTTGTACTGGGGAACGGAATTGTCTCGCCACCTTTGGGTTTTGAACATCCCATCAAAAGGAATCCCAACAAAAGAATGTTCCTCTTAGTAAATCTCAAATTTTAAATTTTAGGGGTTCTTTCAGGATATTACAAATCTAATCGATTTAATCCATTGTATGGCCTTAGTCCGCTATTAATCTTTAAGCTTAACCGGTATCCAGACCTCCTCTTCGGATGTTGGATCGTCATTTTTATATTTTTCACCCAAAATTTCAAAATGTGGCCTGTTATCCAACTGAAATTCAGAACAGGGCAACCAGGTTCCGAAAATATAACTGAATGTTCCGGCTCCTTCAGCAGCTGCTCCTTTGTGCAGAAAAACGGCATAAAGTCCCTCGGGTAATATAAAGGATTCCATACTTTCGGGAATATTGTCAAAATCAGCAACTTCAACTGCAGCCCATTTTTCAAAACGGGTATTTTCATTAAAATCCCCAAAGTTCAATCTCTGATCATAAACCTGCATTGAAAACAGATCCGTTGACAGGAAATTCGTGATCTCTTTTCGTTGCGGCATAAAACTTCTCCACAATTCTGAAGTTTTATTCTCAGCGAGATTCATGATCATCCGCTTGCCGATTAATTTCTTTTTGGGTAATATTCTGATTTCCGGCTCCATAAGTTTAAGTGATCAAATTCAGGCCTGTTTTAATTTTTCGATGTCAAACTTACTCATTTGCAGAAATGCCTGCATCACTCTGCCTGCTTTATCCGGATCAACCATTAATTCGGGGAGTATCGTCGGTATGATCTGCCATGAAACTCCAAATTTATCCTTTAGCCATCCGCATCTCCCTTCTTCTCCGCCTTCAGTGAGTTTATCCCAGTAGTCATCGATCTCTTCCTGTGTCTCGCAGAATATCTGAAATGAGATGGCTTCATTAATCCGGAACACAGGACCGCCGTTTAAGGCAGTGAACGATTGTCCGTTAATCTGAAATGCCACCGTTAGAGCAGTCCCCTCTTTTTGTCCATGAACTTCATAACCCTCTTTTCCGTATCTGCTGATATTTTCGATCTTTGAATTTTTGAAAATGGAAGTATAGAAAATGGCTGCCTCTTCGGCCTGATTGTTGAACCAAAGGCATGGAGTAATTTGATTGGTCATTTATTCTGTTTTTCGGATTTTAAACTGGTTTCAACATAGCTTTTGAAGTTATTTAATATCGACTGCCATCCATGCTTTTGGAGATCAACCGGGTTGGTGTTTTCCGCTTCAAATTCCTCGACGATACGAGTGTTGCCCTGATTAGTTGAAAAAATAAGATTTACATTTCTCTCATCCCCAAGAATATAGCTGATCAGGTGATTGAGTATAATTTTCGTATAGGTTCCTTCAAAATCAAAACCAAAACTTCCGTCTTTAGCCTCCATCCGATAACTGAATTTGCCACCTGTTTTCAATTCGTTGGCGGCACGTGTGGTACACCAGTCAACTGATGCGTTATTCCACTGAATTATGTCGTCCGGGGTGGTCCATAACTTCCAGACGACCTCAACAGGGGCATTGATTTCTGTCTCTACTATTATCATTGTTTTATTGACTGATTCCATCTTTGGTATTACTGTTCATTACAATTGACCATCCATTGAACACCGAACTTATCGGTACAACTGCCAAAGTGCTGACTTTTGCCATTTTGATTCGTTTAAGCGTAATAAACAAAAGACAAGCGAGGTGTTAGTTTGCCCGCATTTTTTGGTCCTAAAATGAGTTGCGAAAGTTATCAACCCATTACTGGCTGAAGTAAACTTAGCCGGTTCCCTTCGGTATCGATAAAGGAGACATACCATCCGACATTAGGAATCTGTGACGGTTCACCCTGAACATTACCGCCTGCATCAGTCACCTTTTGCATGGCTTCACTGATATCATCGACCGCAATAACCACTGACGGATATTGAGCCGGTGTATCCTTTTGCCTTGGATAAAATCCGCCATTTATGGTTCCGGCCATTTTAGGTCTCCCATTTTCATCAGTCTCACAGGCTGTAACCACCACATAGTTACCCATTTCTTCTCCATACATCTGCATCTGCCAACCAAAAGCGGTGGTGTAAAAATCGGCCATCCTTTGTCTGTCGTCAGATGGCAATTCAAAATGTACAACTGGATTCATTGGTTTCCTTTTTTTTTGTAAAAACCGTATCTGGAGGTATGAACCAGACACGGTCTAATTTTTTATGATTATTCAGTAAATGAAAATTCGGGAACACCAATTACTCCCGCTTTTTCCATAGTAGCTTTTAAGCTCGGATCATGTAGAAATTCCATTGCTCCTTCTTTGTTCTCCCATACAATCTCCACGAGTACATCGTTAGGATTCTCTACACTTGCAAATACCGAATACCCGGTTGAGCCATATTTTTTCCGAACATCTGCGTGCTCGTCGAAGAGTGGCTTCCATTTAGAATAATCTTCGAGTGTGTGCCTGACAAAGATTTTAAACATTTTTAAAGGTTTTATATTTTAATTCTACTCGTATGGCTTTTCGATTTCGCCCCGTTTTTAAAATGGTTGCTGGTCTCCACCTCATTTGAAAGTAGTGGTTCGTAATAATGAAATTAACAAACTGCTAACCCTTCACCGTGTTATAACAATCCAATCAAAAACAGGTTCATTCATTTTCAATATTAAAATCTGAGAAAAAGAAAAGTCTGGTTAATTCCTGAATTCCCGGATTATTATAGTTAACTTTATTATACATTTTCCTGTCAAAACCAATTATTTATTACACTTTAAAGTCTTTAATATTATGGCTAAAATAACTAAAGAGGACGCCCTTCGATATCATTCTGAAGGGCGGCCAGGGAAACTGGAAGTAATCCCCACAAAACCGCATACCACCCAGCGTGATCTTTCATTGGCCTATTCTCCCGGAGTAGCATTTCCATGCCTGGAAATAAATAAAAACTTTGACGATATCTATAAATATACCTCGAAAGGGAATCTTGTCGCAGTAATATCCAATGGCACTGCGGTACTTGGATTAGGCGACATCGGAGCAGGGGCTGGTAAACCTGTGATGGAAGGTAAAGGGTTGCTTTTCAAGATATTTGCCGATATTGATGTTTTCGATATCGAAATTGAGACAAAGGATATTGAAAAGTTTGTGGAGACCGTCCGGAATATTGCGGTTACTTTTGGTGGTATTAATCTTGAAGATATCAAAGCGCCAGAATGTTTTGAAATAGAAGAAAGGTTAAAACGAGAAATCCAAATTCCTCTGATGCATGATGATCAGCATGGAACAGCGATCATTTGTTCAGCCGGGATAATTAATGCCCTTGAACTTGTCGGGAAAAAACTTACTGAGGCCAAAATTGTCATTAGTGGTGCAGGAGCTGCTGCCATAGCTTGTACGAAACTGATAATCTCGTTGGGAGCTAAGGTGGAAAATATTGTAATGCTGGATTCAAAAGGTGCTCTTCGGAAAGACCGTACCGATCTCAATAAATATAAAGTTGAATTTGCAACTGATCGGGATGTAAATAACTTAGGAGAGGCCATGAAAGGGGCTGATATTTTCCTTGGTTTGTCACAGGCGAATATAGTTTCCAGAGAGATGGTGCAATCTATGGCCCAAAACCCTATCGTTTTTGCAATGGCTAATCCTGATCCGGAAATTTCATACGACGAGGCCATGGCGTCGCGTAAGGATCTGATAATGGCAACAGGACGGTCAGATTACCCAAACCAGGTAAACAATGTTCTTGGTTTTCCTTATATATTCCGCGGTGCACTTGATGTTCGGGCCACATGTATCAATGAAGATATGAAACTTGCTGCAGTCTATGCTCTTGCAGGGCTTGCCAGGGAAGTTGTTCCTGAAAGTGTCAGTAAGGCTTATAATGATAGTAACTTAGTATTCGGGAAAGAATATATCATTCCAAAACCTCTCGATCCAAGACTGATTATAACAGTGGCACCGGCAGTGGCTAGAGCTGCAATGGAGAGCGGGGTAGCCCACAGTCCAATTAGCGATTGGGAGCAATATAAACTTGAATTAAGCCAGCGGCTTGGACTTGACAATCAGCTTTTTCATGGCATTGTGGTAAAGGCAAAACAAAATCCACGGAAAATTGTGTTTGCAGAGGGAAACAATTTAAAGATTTTGAGGGCTGCAAATGAAGTATTGCATGAAGGAATCGCTCTTCCTATTTTGTTGGGTAATATTGAGGAAATCAAACAATTAATTACTGAAAATCATTTCGATTTAGAGAAAGCTGCAATTTTTGATCCGCGCTTTAGCGGAAGCGAAGAGATAAGAAAATCTTTTGCGGAATTAATTTGGAAGAAACGTCAGCGCAAAGGTATTACACTTGAGGAGGCTTACGAATTGACTTTCAATCGCAATTATTATGGAATAATGATGGTTGAAACAGGTTTAGCAGACGGAATGATATCGGGTGTTACCACCCATTATGGAGACGTGATGGGGCCTGCTCTTAGTCTGATCGGTCCAAAACCAAACCTTAACCGCATTTCCAGCATGTATATAGTTATGACTAAACGCGGCCCGCTCTTCTTTGCCGATACAACCGTCAACCTTGACCCCGACGTTCAGACACTTATTGAAACCACTTTACTTACAGCGGATGAGGTAAAAAAATTCAATATTGAACCGGTAATTGCCATGGTATCTTATTCAAATTTTGGTTCCGTTAAATCATCGGAACATACAAGGACCCTTGATAGAGTACGACAAACTGTAGCTTTTTTGCATGAAAACCATCCGGAACTAATTGTCGACGGGGAAATTCAGATGAACTTCGCACTGAATAAAGAGCTGAGAAGTCAAAAATTCCCGATTACCCTTTTGGAAAACAGGGATGTGAATACTATCATATTTCCCAATCTTACTGCGGGTAATATTGCATACAAGATGATGTACGAAATTGGCGGAGCAGAAGTTGTGGGCCCAATTCTGATGGGAATGAAAAAACCGATACACATTGTTCCAACCGAATGTTCAGTGCGTGAAATCGTTCACATGACTACCATTGCTGTCGTAGATGCTCAATAAAATTAAAAATTAATCTGGTTAAAGACTTGAATTTAGGGTAATCCGGTACAACTTTGCTATTTTAAAGAGGGAACAGGAATTTAGTGAGAATAAGAAAATCACCGGGATTGAAACCTCATCGATTGATATTTCCAGCTCTGTACGATTAAATAATTGAGTTTATTTTTCAATTTAGTAGTTTATTTTATGGTATTTGGCCGGGATAGCTGGCATACAAAAGATCAATCAGGCTTTTATGGCCCAGCGCAGCTTGGCAGAACGGGCACGGGGATTAGCATTACACTCTTCGGGTGTGGGCCTGATTGGATCGGGAGCTACTTCGCGGTAAATACCTTCGCGGAATAATTGCTGAAAAGATTTCTTGACACGCCGATCTTCACCCGAATGGAATGACAGGATAGCCACCCGTCCGCCCTCTACGAGAGCGTCGGGAAGTTTCCATAGGAATTTTTCCAACGCTTCGAATTCATCATTGACCTCAATGCGCAATGCCTGAAAACAGCGTTGACAGGATTTCTTAACCTCGTCTTTTCTTTCATTTGGCGAAAGAAATTCCAATGCCTCTGCAATAAGCTCTTTTAATTGGGTCGTGGTTGAAATGTCTGCACCCGCTGAGATCGCTGTAAAAATAGTTTTGGCAATCTGTTTATGGTAAGGTTCATCAGAATATTCATGAAATAACCATTCCAATTCATCCTGTGATAAGGTTTTTACGAGAGCTGCTGCCGATTTTCCTGTTTTAGGGTTCAGCCTTAGGTCTAACGGACCTTCAACTTTGAATGAAAACCCCCTTTCCGGATTATCTATTTGCATCGATGATACTCCTAAATCGGCCAATACAAAATTTAAAGGTCCTGCCTCAGCTGCTATTTGATCGATCTGCGAGAAATTCATTTTTTTTATAATCAGGATATCCGGACCATATCCGTATGATTCCAGACGCTCTTTGGTTCTCGGCAACTCAAAGGGGTCTACATCAGTAGCATAAAGCTTACCGCCCGGAGCCAGATATTTGAGCATTTCCAGGCTGTGCCCTCCGTATCCAAGGGTTGCATCTAATCCGGTTTGTCCGGGAAGTATTTTAAGGAAATCGATGATCTCCTTAACACAAATCGACCGGTGCATCCCTGCGGGTGTTCGCCCCTGCAACATCACTTTTTCAATATCCCCGGCGTACTGCCCGGGCTGGAGTTCCTTATATTTTTCCTTAAACGATTTGGGGTGTGTCCCCTTGTATCGTGCGCGGCGCTGAGGTTTTGAGGTCTGATCATCCATACTGCAAAATTAATTTTTTGGGTGACGGCAAGTCAATAAAGTTTTAAACTCAGGGTCGTTAAAATGCCCTAATATTTTCCGGTTTGGACAATCTGTAATTCTTGTTCATCCCATTTCCAGAATATGAAATCATAATTCTAACTATTCTTATAGAAAAATCCGGTAAACATTAGTTTCTTTCAAATGAAACCCTAGCTTTTTATACAAACTATTCGCAATTATTCTTTCAGGTTTTGAGGTGAGCATCAACGTATCGGCCTGTTGATTTTTTGCAAACTGAATTGCAAACCTGGTCAGTTTCTCACCAATACCTTCTCCCCTGTATTTTTCATCGACAACAACATCCTCTATCCATCCCTTTTTCCCGGTAGGAGAGGTATATATTCCAACCGTTACCATCCCAAGCACGAACCGGTCATCATTCAATGCAAGAAACAGATGGCTGTTATTGTCCGAAATGATCGCTTCAACCTGCTCTCTCCCGATTTTACATTCCTTTCCAACCAACTGGGTGGATAATTTGCTGATAGCATCCCCTATGTCAGATTGATATTCTTTGATTTCCCGGATCTTCATACCCTTTCCAATTTATTTTATTTAGTGTAGGTGCCAGATTTCAGTCGATAAGTAATTGAATCGTTTTACACATTAATCAGCAAATGATATAGTCTTCTTCTGCACCTTTCTATCCGATTCTTTTTCCAAGAATTTTCAACCCCCGTTCTTGTCCATCGAGTAGGGCAATATTTGGAAGTGTTGCCCAATCTTCAAAGCCAAACTTTTGGAAAAGATTCAGGCTTGGTAGATTGTGTGAGAAAATAAATCCAAGCAATGTTTTTATTCCGTATGCAGGAGCATTTTCAATGCAATACCGTAAAATCTGTTTGCCAAACCCCTTACTACGGTGGTTTTTGTCAAGATAAATACTTAATTCAACGGTAGCGTTATACGCCGGTCTACCGTAAAAGGATTGAAAACTTGCCCATCCAATTACCTGTCCTGATTCGTTTTCAACGATCCAAAGTGGTCTTCTGTCGGAACTGTGTTCGTCAAACCACCTTTGTTTGCTGCTGACGGATACCGGTTCGGTATCCGCAGTCACCATTCTTGAGGCTACTGTAGAGTTATAAATCTCCACAATTTTCACGAGATCTTCCTGCACAGCATCCCGGTATCTTAAATGAGTCATAGTTTAACCTATTGTAATTTTACTTTTTGTATTTTCCAAATACAGCTTGTCCGGGATAAATTCCTGCAACCGTTTTCCCATTTTTCAGAATGAATGTCCCATTGACTATTACATATTCAATACCGTCTGAAAATTCCAGCCCCTTATCAAATGTTGCTTTATCAATGACTGTTTTGGGATTAAAGATGGTGATATCGGCATCAGCACCCTCCTGAATTCTCCCTTTTAACCTCATCATTGGAGCGATCCCCTCCAGGCGCCGGGCAGGAAGCAGGGTCATTTTTTCGATGGCAGTATTTAAATCGATCACCTTTTCTTCCCTGACATATTTCCCCAGGACTCTTGAAAAAGTTCCTGCAGTACGCGGGTGGGCCTTCGGAGCATAAGGCATTCCGTCAGAAGCGATCATTACTCCGGGTGCCGAAATACCTGTCTTGATCCATTCCGGTTTCATATTGTAATTAATCACCACTCCCCCAATTTTGCGGTATTTTTCAAACGTTTCCTTTGTCAGCCGCTCCCCGGTTGCTACCCATTCCAAATCGCCGTAACTGATGCCCTGGATTTCCTGCCACCCTTCACTAAAAATGGGACTTTGCAGGGTTGTTGAACTTGCTGCGTAAGGATATAACTCTGTGGTAATGTCAATTCCTTTTCGGTTTGCCGACTGAATCATGTCCAATGCAAACTGAATATGACCAAATGCCACACTGTTGAGATGGACAATATGCAAAGGAGCGCCAGTGAGCATCGCATCCGTTATGACTTCCTGAATAGAAATTATATTAGGCTCCCGCACATGGGTAAAAACCAAAGCCTTCAATTCACCCGCCAGTTTAAATACCTCAAACATCTCTTCAGGTTTGGACTTTTTAAGGTAGCCAATTGGTATGCCAATCCCAATTCCCCCCTGGCTTAACGAATTTTTTATGTTGTCAAGCGTTTTATTCATCTCCTCCTGAGTTACTGACTCAGTGCTGGCAGGATTGATAGCGTTAAAAAGGGTTTCAAATTGCGAATCTCCTCCTATTGTTGCCAGATATAAAGAATTTACCCCTGCCTTGTATTTCTCAATGGCCTTAAATCGTTCAAATGGCCAACAAACACTTGCACCATAATTAATCAATGCTTTTCCCTGACGGAATTCGTACCATTTATCTAAAAATGCAATTCCCCATTCCAATTCCAATGCAGTGGTTATTCCGTCATGCAGCTGGTATTCCTGCTCCTTATTGGTTCTGCCGTGTACATGCATATCAATAAAACCGGGAGCCACAACTAATCCCGTTACATTTATTACCTCTTTCCCGTCTAAGGGTTCCGATGAAATCCGGGCAATAGTGTGGTCAAGGATGCCTATATTTTTGACGGTATCTAAATTTGTTTCCGGATCAATGACACGGCCACCTGTCAAAACAATATCATATTTAACACCGGTTTGGGCCTTTGAATGAAACGTAAAGCAAATTATCAATAAAAAAAAGCAGATTGCAGATTTGTAGATAGTCGGTGTTATCATTTTTATTTTATATCATTGAAATGGTTTAATTTTATCTGTTGAGATTCCATATAATAAATAAACGAGCAAGAAATACAGTTGAGGCCATATTCAAAAGTAAAATAAATTAGCCGCTTTTTCACAAAAAGTCAAAAATCGCATATTAAATCGTATAAAAATCAAGGAAACGGAAAATTATTTTAAAATAATTAAAAGTTGTATATTTAATCTTTACGATTATTTATGATTACTTTTGGATTTTTTCAACCATTACCAGTCTCTGATACTGAATGATACCATGGATTTGGGTTAATTGATCACTAAGTATTTTAATATTCTGTGAAATTTTTATATTAACAATATCATTCATAAGGATGAATTATAATGATTTAACTAAAGCAGAGCTAATTCATGAGATTTTGGACTTGAGGAATCAACTTGAATTATCCAAATCTGCAAGCACTATACCCTTGATTGGTAACAAAAGTGCCTGTAATGATTCAGATAATACAGAAGAACTCTGGAAGAGAGAATCCAGGTATCGCTTGCTATTTGAAAATATGGAGGAAGGATTTGCATTGCAAGAGATCATCACGGATGAAAAGGAGGAGCCTATTGATTTCCGCTTTCTTGAAGTGAATGCAGCCTATGAACGCCATACTGGGATGAAACCATCCGATTGTGTTGGCAAAACGATCCTCCAGGTGATGCCAGGTGCTGATAGTGAACAAATAAAAAAATATGGCAAAGTTGCCCTCACAGGGGAACCATTATTGTTTGAATATTTTTCAAAAACCTTTAACCGGCATTTTAGGGTCCGGGTTTTCTCTCCACAATTCAAAATGTTTGCCACTATTTTTGAGGATATTTCAGAATTTAAAACAGACCAACTAAAATTGGTAGAGAGCGAATCACGTTTTAAAAATATGTTTGCCGGGCACGATTCGATCATGTTGTTAATTGATTCGGATACAGGCCGGATTATTGACGCAAATGCCTCTGCTTCTAAATTCTATGGATATTCAGTAGCGGAGTTATGCTCCATGAATATCGATAGTATAAATAAGTTATTGCCCGGACAGATTCAAAATGAATATAAACATGCAGCAGACCAGCAGAAAAATTATTTTGTTTTCCCTCACCAATTGTCAAACGGGGAAGAACGCCTTGTTGAAGTACATTCATCACCAATTGAATATAAAGGGAAAAAGATACTGTTCTCCATCATAAATGACATTACTGAGCGTCAGCAGCTCGAGGAACAGTTAAAATCAAAATCCTTGCTCCTGGAAGCTCAAATCAACTCAACCATTGAAGGTATTGTAGTTGTTGATAAGGATATGAAAAGGGTTCTTGTTAATCCGCAGATAATCGATCTGTTCAAAGTTCCACAATCGATTGTTGAAAATGAGGACAGTTCGATCATGTTGAATCATATTGTCGGATTAACAAAGAATCCGGATGCTTTTCTGGGAAAGGTAAGATATATATACCAACATTCCAACGAAATAAGCAGGGATGAAATTGAACTTAAAAATGGTAAGGTACTCGACAGATATTGCGCTCCGGTTTTGGGAAAAAACGGGGAGAATTATGGAAGAATATGGTCGTTTCGTGACATCACAGCACTAAAGAAGGCAGAGTCAGAAGTGGCCTCTCTTGCATTTCGATATCAGACCTTGCTTCATGCGGCGTCTGACGGGATACATGTTCTGGATTTGAAGGGCAAGCTGATCGAAACCAATGATGCATTTTGTGTGATGCTGGGCTATACCAGGGAAGAGATGCTCCAACTCAATATCGCTGATTGGGATGCACAATGGGAGGGGACGGAATTAATGTCCAAAATGGAAGAACAGACGCGTAATCCATCAATATTTGAAACCAGACATCGCCGTAAGGATGGTACAATAATAGATGTTGAAATACACACCTCCGGCGTTCTTCTGGGTGGAATGATGTATCAGTATGCAGCGGCACGCGATATAACCCTGAGGAAGCAGACTGAAAACGAATTAAAGATAAAAAACGAGGAACTTAATAAAGTAAATGCGGAGAAAGATAAATTCTTTTCTGTTATTGCTCACGATCTACGAGGTCCTCTGGGTGGAATCATGGGAATTACAGAAATGTTGGCCAATAAGACTACAAATATCCCTGAAACAGATAGATATGACCTGATGGTGGAATTAAGTAATTCAGCGCGTAATACCTTTAATTTACTCGAACAGTTGCTTGAGTGGTCAAGAATGGAACGTGGACTAACGGAATTTCAACCTCAGACTTTGGATTTAAAGAAAACAATAATTGATAGTTTGAATTTAGTTATCGAAACTGCCAAGGTAAAATCCATTGAAATAATGGTCAATATTCCCCCTGAAACGATGGTTTTTGCTGATCAGAATATGCTGCAAACAATTATTCGGAATTTGGTTTCAAATTCCGTAAAGTTTACCCGTGAAGGTGGAGAAGTAACTATTTTAGGCCAGCAGGGGAAAGATGGTACAACCCTAATTTCGGTTAAGGATACGGGCATTGGTATGAACCGGGAGATTTTAGAGAACCTGTTTCGTACTGATGGTCATGCAGGGCGACCAGGGACTAAAGGAGAACCCAGTACAGGCCTTGGTTTGTTGCTTTGCAAGGATTTTATTGAAAAACATGGAGGTAAAATCGTAGTTGAAAGCGAAGAGGGAAAAGGATCTGTATTTAGTTTTACAATTCCCAACTACGATCCGGAGAAAGAGGTTGGCATGCGTAATGAGCTACCAAACGGAAATGTGTTGAACTATAAATTAAATGGTCTTAAAGTATTGGTTGCTGATGACGATGAATTAACTATTCGGGTTATTTCGGCGATGATCCGGGATTATTGCAGGGAGATTTTAATTGGAAGAACGGGTAGGGAAGCAATTGAAATAAGCAGCAAAAATCCTGACATGGATCTTATTTTGATGGATATTGCGATGCCAGAAATTAATGGGTATGAAGCAACCCGTAGGATCAGGGAATTTAATCCCCTTGTAGTCATAATAGCACAGACAACTTTTTCACTTCCAGAGGACAGAAGGAAGGCAATTGAAGCCGGATGTAATGATTATATCTCAAAGCCATATAAGATTAACGAATTGATCAGGATAATTAAAAAATATGTTTGACATGTCGAGCCGCACGTGTCGGTGCGGCTCGACATGTTGAATCATTGATTAATATTTAAATACCTTACCTCCGGCTATGACCTGTTGTGTTTTTTCATCAAATGTAGCTTTTTGTCCTGTACGGAGTGCGGCAGTTGTCATAATATTTGCAATGGAATGGCTGTATCCAGCTTCGACAGGAGCATTGGTTTTAAGGTTGTTAGTCCTGACACACTCCATCCAGTTCTTCATATGGGCATTGGTTAGACTATCTGCACCTGTATTTGAGCTGGTTTCCACTTTCTCCTGGGGAAGCACATATTCGGCCAATAAATTCTCCTTCATCCCCATCTCTTTGGCATATTTTTCCTTTAGCCCCCCTTCTGAGGTAACTTTATTTGTATCCAGATCAAGCTTCCCTCCATTAGAAAAATACCATTCCTTTGTACCGCCTGATTCATTGGTCTGACGCGAAGAGTAAATGACCTGGAACCCTTCATCCTTATTATCAAGTGGGCCGTAATCAAAAACGGCGCTCATGGTATCGACATTCTTCCTGCCATCTTTCCAGACATAAATTCCACCATTGGCAGCAACTGATCTTGGATGAGGCAAATGGGAAAACCAGTGAACGGTATCGATCTGGTGTGACATCCATTGGCCCGGAATCCCGGAAGAGTAAGGCCAGAATAACCTAAATTCCAAATATTTGCGAGGATCCCAATTGTCATGCGGGCGGTTCAGTAAAAACCGCTTCCAGTCGGTATCCGATTCCTTGATCGATGCCACTTCTTTAACACGGCGCCAACGTCCTGGCTGGTTTACATTCCATGTCATTTCAACAGCACAAATTTTGCCGAATTTTCCCGCCTGAATAAAATCATGGGCTGCCTGGTAATTGGGACCAGACCGGCGTTGGGAGCCAATCTGCACCACCTTACCGCTCTTATGGACCGCATTTTTTGCGAAAATAGCATCGTCCATAGTCTCAGCAAATGGTTTCTCGCAGTAAACATCCAAACCTGCCTGGACTGAACGGCCACACAACACAGCATGTTGAAAGTCGGCTGTTGAAATGATCACAGCGTCCATTTTCTGAGTATAAAACTCATCAGTGTTCCTGGCTTCAAGAGGTGTGGTCCCATTGTGCTTTTTTACCCATTCAATTCCCTCTTCGCGACGCTTGTTCCAGAGATCACAAACAGAAGCAAATTCAAAATTCATCTCTTTTGCATATTTCTGAAAGGCTGGTCCCAAAGCTCCCTGAAAGCGACCTGAGAAGCCTAAAATTCCAACCTGAACACGATCATTGGCGCCCACAATGCGACCATAGCTCTTTGAGCTCATCCCTACTCCTCCTAAAGTCAAGCCTGCAGCTCCAATTGCCGATTTTTGAACAAATTCTCTCCTGTTTGACATAGTTTGAAACTTAAGTATTTATAATAATTTTCTGAATTCTTCTGCCGTGTGCGATAACGCAACGAATATAATTAAAAACTTCCGGAGCAGGAAGATGTTTAAAAACATATAAGGATTACCATTTGTCCCATAATCGACTTTCAAAATCTCAGGTATAAAAAAACCTTAGATAGTCAGCAAAAAGCAGGCAACCTAAGGTTCTAAAGTTAAAAAGATTCCTAATCTTCTGTACAGAAATATTCTTGCTAAAAAGTAATTATATTTAGTATCTAAAAATCAAGCCAGAAACTATTCTCTTCATATTCCGTAACTACCAAGGCATTATTTGCAAACTTGAAAGTATTCAACATGGTGGAAATTTCCTGTCTTAAAACTATTAGTGTATTGTCAATGAGATCTTTACGAAATCCTTTCTCTTCAAGGTAGAGTACCAGATCCATTGAAACTATCCGACTTATAACCTGACCGAATTCAACAAGTTTGCGTTGGGCAAATGGAGCCTCCAGGTCAAAGCTAACCATTTCCTGAATCCGATCTGCAGCTCTTCCTGCATACCCTTTCAAAAACTGAAACAGGCTCTTCTCCTTGGCTGTTTTCATCAGTTTAAGGACTGATTCGGCAATCTGATTGTAGAGGATATCATTAGATCCCTCAAAGATCTGAAAAGGACGACTATCAACTACAGATCTTCCAGCTATATGATTCAATTTATATCCTTTAGCACCGACTAATTGAAGTAATGATTGAGCAGATTCCTGCATCATATCGGAAGTTACACTTTTGGTGATATTTGCCTCAAGTCCAAGTGTGGACAAATCATTCTCCACACCCGCGATCTCTCCCGATTTGAGACAAAATGCAGAGCAGATAGTGAAATTGGCTTGTAACCGTGATAAACGATGCTGAACCTGATCATAATCAAAAAGATGTTTGTTGCTCACCAATCGCATCCTGGTATGAGTGATTGCTTCATCCAGTATCCGCTTGATTATGCCGAGTCCCATTCCCGGAAACTGAAAACGGCTCCTGTGTAACAGGTCAAGCATCATCTGTATCCCATTTGACTTGGGGATAAGCTTTTTCTCTTCAGGAATATAAACATCAATATTATTTCTTCCATAGGGAATTTGATACAGACCCAGATTCTCAAAGTACTCTTCTACAACAATATTTTGTCCCTTGGCATGAACATCACAAACAAACATTTCAATATCACGCATTAACCCTCCAGCTTCAGTTCTTCTTCTTGCAGTAAGTATCCAAAAATCGGCCATCCCGGTTAATCCTGCCCAGTGCTTTTTCCCTTTAAGATGAAAAATTCCCTCTTTTTCGGTACAGGAAGTGTTCATATTCAGGGCATCGCTCCCAAAATCGGGCTCAGTAATCATTAATCCTCCCATCCTGCGACTATTCACAAACTGTTCAAAAACTTTCGCTTTAGCTGATTCCTGTCCATATTTGGCAAAAGGTTGAATAAACAGGCCGTTATTAATTCCCAGGGTCAGTGAAAGGGCCAGTGATTCATATGAGGCTGCCGAGACCAATGCAATATTCTCTTTGACATTCCCGTTAAATCCTCCATATTCCATAGGAATGCAAAGTGACATGGGATTTAATGACATTAATTCGGATAATACAGCAGGAGGAAGTCCACGGGTACTGCAAAACTGATCGATCTTGTCATCCTGGTGAAAGGCACGCTTCATACTGGCTTTAAAATCTTCTAAAAATTGCCGGAATGCTTCTTGATTTGTCTGATAATTAATGCGTTGATTTTCTTTTGATTGTTGTTGCGACATTTTCTACTCTAAGGTTTAATTGAATGAATTGACAAAGTTGCCTTTTAAATTATACAATCTAACAATTCATTTATACTTTTGTTCTTGGAATCTGATTTTTAATGACTGAAATATTCTTTACCACTTTATCCATTAATACCCTGGCATTGATTCAGGTATTACTAATTGCCCTGACAGGAGCTGTTTTAGTCCGAACGCGAGTGTTTAAATCAGGTGACGTTAAGGGGCTAACCATGATTGTAATCAATGTTTTACTCCCTTCAATGATCTTCTCAAAGATCGTTAGTTCACTTAATCCACAGACATTTCCATTATGGTGGGTTCTTCCCTTAGTTGGAATTGGCCTGATTCTTATTGGAGTTGTTTTCGCTATTCTTTTCTTTTTCCGGGATCTCTCCGTAAAAAGAAGCTTATTACCAATCGCCAGCATGCAAAATGCAGGATATCTGGCACTTCCACTAGGTCAGGCTATTTACCCACAACAGTTTGATCTTTATGCTCTTTATACCTTTTTAATTATCATGGGACTTAACCCAATTCTATGGAGTGTCGGGAAGTTCCTGAGTACTGGAGGCCAACTCCTTGAATTCTCCTGGAAGCAATTTATTACACCCCCTTTTATTGCAAATTTATTAGGAATTACTTTTGTTTTGTCTGGGCTGAATCACTCCATTCCTAAAATAGTATTCAATGCCATTGAACTAACGGGTACAGCAACTGTTCCAATTGCAAATTTCATTCTGGGTGCAGTTTTGGGTGGAATCTCCCTAAAACTATGGCCATCTTTTGCTGATACCATCCGGGTTTTAGGAGTAAAATTTTTAATTATTCCCCTGATAACCATTCTGATTATGCTGACACTCCATGTCAGGGAAACCAACTCCCTCATGAGCGACGTGATATTGATTCAGGCAGTCTCTCCACCAGCGATTGCAATTTTAATCCAGATCAAAAACTATGGAGGTGATGCCCAGAAAAGCGGAAGCCTTATGCTTATATCCTATTTGGCATGTGTGATCGTAATACCTGTATGGATGGCTGTTTGGAGTATTATTTGACTTTTCCCTGCTATTGACTGCCTAATTGATACCTTTCGGTTACAGGAATCACTATAAATCTTCTTCTTTCACTACTAATATTTCCTTTTTAATTTAGGGTGCTACTATAATTCCTTTAATTTTGACAGGACAAATTTTTGGGCTAAATTATGTGCCTTAATTAATCTGAATAAATAAAATGACAACAAGAAATTTTCTGGCTTTCGATTTGGGGGCATCCAGTGGGCGTGCGATTTTGGGAACAATATCTGAAGATAAACTAAGTCTTCAGGAAATTCATAGGTTTGATAATCAAATGGTTGAAATCAACGGTTCTTTTTTTTGGAATATCTTTAGTCTTTTTGCGGAACTCAAAACCGGATTGAAGAAATGCATACATGATTTTGGAATTCAACCTGAGTCTTTGGGTGTCGATACATGGGGAGTTGATATTGTCTTACTCGACAGGAATGGAATGATTGTTGGATTGCCCTATGCTTACCGAGATCCAAGAACAGACCAGGCAATGGAAGAGGTTTTTAAAGTCGTACCAAAAAAAGAGTTGTACCGGATGACTGGTATTCAATTCATGCAATTCAATACCCTTTTCCAGCTTCATGCCTATAAGCGGGACCATTCACCACAATTGGAAATAGCAAAAGATATCCTTTTTATGCCTGACGCCTTATGCTATCTGTTCAGTGGAATGAAGAAAAATGAATTTTCTATCGCTTCAACCTCCCAGTTTTTAAAGCCTGGAAAACTGGAATATGAACAGCGGTTATTCGATGCCATCAATTTTGACAGCAGCCTGATGCAGGAACTTGTATTGCCCGGAACCATACTAGGAACTCTCAAGCCTGAGATTCAGAAAGAGACGGGAAGTTCAGCCATACCGGTTGTGGCGGTGGCTGCTCATGACACCGCTTCAGCTATTGCCTCAGTTCCCGCAACAGGGAGAAATTGGGCGTACATTAGTTCCGGAACCTGGTCCCTGATGGGTATTGAAAGTGATCAGCCGCTGATATCAGAGGAGATCCAAAACCTGAACTTTACAAACGAAGGTGGGGTAGAGGGAACAACCCGCTTTTTAAAAAATATTATGGGCCTGTGGTTGCTGCAGGAATGCCGCCGTAGTTGGAGTTCTGAACGAAATTATTCATGGCCTGAAATGGTTGACATGAGCCTGAAGGCGCACCCTTTCAAATGTCTGATCGATCCGGATGCCCGTGAGTTTTTAAATCCTGGTGACATGCCGGCTGCAATCGAAGCATTTTGCGTGAAAACCAGCCAGCCTGTCCCGGAAAATCACGGTGAAATTATCCGCACTATTTTTGAGAGTCTTGCCTTAAAATACCGTGCAACATTAGACTCTATAAGGGCTGTATCTCCTGTTGAAATTGAGAAAATCCATATTATAGGTGGCGGAGCAAATAACGAATTATTATGCCAGTATACTTCAAATGCGACAAATCTTCCTGTTTATGCAGGTCCGGCAGAAGCCACTGCTATAGGCAATATTATGCTGCAAGCCAAGGCATTAGGCGTCGTTTCGTCACTTGAAGAAATTCGCCGGATGGTTTTCGGTTCATTCGAGACAAAGATCTTTAAGCCGCAAAATTCGGACAACTGGAATATTCAATATCAAAGATTTAAATCTTTTTGTGACAAATATTAAAGCAATTCCTATCTTTACAATTATGACAGAGGTATCCTCTGGCATAATTATTGACATCTGAAACATGTCATTTATTAATTTTTAAAAGATAAAAACATGAGAAAGTTATATTTTGTTCTTGGGCTTCTGTTAGCAGCCAATCTGGCTAACGCTCAAATGGCTGATAATGCAATTGGTTTAAGACTTGCCGGAGGTAATGGATTTGGGACTGAAATATCTTTTCAACATGGGTTGACGGATCTAAACCGTCTGGAACTTGATCTGGGGATTATTTCAGGAACTAATTACTCGGCATGGAGTCTTGCTGGGATCTATCAGTGGGTCTGGAAGATTGACAAAGAATTTAACTGGTTTGCTGGTGCCGGAGGTAGAATAGGAACCTGGAGCTGGGATCAAAGTTATACAGGAAATAACAGCGGCGGCTTTCTGCTCGGCGTAGTCGGTAATGTGGGTATCGAATATTCATTCCCGGTAGGAGTTCAGCTTGGCCTGGATTACAGACCCGAAATTGGTTTGATCAACCATGGTGATTCTTTCGGCAATAATATTGCTTTAAGTGTACGTTACCGGTTTTAATTTTGGGAATTGTAATGTGAACAGTCATGTTAAAGTACACCTCTGTTCACATTAATTTAATTAATTCATTTACAACGTTTTGTGCGCATTCTGCAATTTGCTGAATATGGGCATCAAGCATATAACAAGGGGCTGTAACCAGTTTATATTTTTTATCTATAATCACTTGTGAAAGATCTGTTTCGTAGTGATTCCCTCCCATTTTTTCAATTACCTTAACCGTTTTGGGATCATTTCCAATTGTGACATCTGCCCCGGGAAGTATCTTTACGATCAGTGCCGGAGCAATGCACAAAGCCCCAATCGGAATTGAAGCCTCAACAGAGGCAATTACAGCCAATTCAACTTCGGGATCTACCGTACAATCGCTCCCTTCAAAAGCGAGCGAACACAAGTTCTTGGCAACTCCAAATCCACCGGGAAAGATAACCGCATCAAATGCTTCAGGTTCATAAAGATAGAGCGGTTTAATTTTACCTCTTGCGATCCTGGCAGATTCCACCAATACATTCCGAACTTCATTCGTCGGCTCCCCGGTCAAATGATTAATGACCTGTGCTTGTTCCTTGTCAGGGGCAAAACACTCATAACTTGCTCCAGCTTTGGCAATAGCCAGTAGGGTCAGAGTAGCCTCGTGAATCTCAGCACCATCCAATACTCCGCAACCAGCCAGTATTACAGCAAAACGTTTTTGTTTATTCATAAATTTATTCGGTTTTAACAGGTTTAATTCGGTTACAACAGGTTAAAAGAAATTCAATTAATACCATGTGCGGCAAATAGACTCTCAGTTTGGCTTTCAAATAATTCAAAGTATGCCTTGAAGAAGCAATATTAATTTATTTTTGGTGAAATAATAGACTTTTAAGGAGATTCAATACAAAAAAAAGTAAAATAAAAATCAGATTAGCTAAAAAGGAGAGGATCAGGAAAAAATAAAATACGGAGATATAGGTCATTGTCTTCCCCTGGATTAAAAATCTGGTTGAAAAATCTCCTGCCCAAAGAGTTAACATGTTGAATATCAGTATAAAAATCACGATCCACATAAAGCCTGCCAGCGCCCCTTTCACATCCGGTTTACTCAGTGTCATCGAACTTCCAATCGAATAAAGAACATATATTAATAGGGCAGACTTCCACCATACTTCTGAATTTCCAAATGTTACGAGGTTCTTATAAACTATTAAACCCGACCACGTGGAAATAGCTATTTGTTTGAAAATCTGAAAATTAAATAAAGTTTCAGCGGAAATCCTGAATTTACTGAATTCACTGATATTGATCCTGTAAAGAATCAGATTGATCAGGAGCAAAACAAGTCCGCCGGCAAGCAGCGGTCCGATTCCAATGAAGAAATTCCCGATTTTTTGATAAATACTTTTTTTATTGAAGGTGTGGCTTACATGTCCAAGAGACTCTCCCTTGCTGTTAGGCTCAAACAAGACCATTTCCTTAATCTTGTGCCCAAAGATCAAGGCGAAAAATGCATGACTTAACTCATGAACGGAACAACCCAACCAACCAAAACCATAAAGAAAGATATTCCTGCCCCAGAATCGGAGACTCAACCGGGCTGTCAGGATGGCCGAAAAATTCAAAATCAATATTAAGACTAGCAGTGGACCGAAAATTATAAGTAGTTGATTAAATGATAATTGAATAACATTGATAAGATAGCCGATAATTTGATTGAGATGTTTTTCCATCATAAACAGCATAAAGGAGACAAAATTAAATATCATGGAATGGCTTCTGCAACGATAAATGTACTGCCACCAATAAATATCAGATCATCCTTATCTGCATTCAGCTTCGCAGATTCGATTGCCTGGGCTACCGACGGGAAACTGTTTCCATGGAGATTGAAAAAAGCCGCCATTTTCAAAAGCTGGTTTTCGTCGAACGCTCGGGGAATAGCCGCCTTTGTAAAATAATAAATCGCATCCCTGGGCAATAAATTCAGCACTCCGGGGATATCCTTATCATTGACCATTCCAATAATGAAGTGGAGCTTTTTATAAGGAGTCTGACTGATCTGGGTCACAACTTCACGTATGCCTCCTTCGTTATGTCCTGTATCACAAATAATTCTGGGATTTGCTCCGATTACCTGCCACCGTCCCATTAACCCCGTATTTTCACAAACCTTGTCTAATCCGGTCCTAAGAGCACTTTCCGGAATATTCCAACCCTGCCCGCGTAGTTGCTCCACAGCCGCAATCACCGTACAAATATTTTTTGCCTGGTAAATACCTAATAAATCAAGTTTTAAATTATGGTAAACTACGTTCTCTCCCTTCCTGACAGTAAATATTTGTCGGTTATCTTTCGACAATAACCCAACACCAACCTTGAAATTTTGATCGGCAAAACTCAGCGGTGCTGAAAGCTCTGTTGCCACACCCTTAAAAATTATGCTGGTTTGAGGATGGCTCTCCCCAATAATGACCGGAATTTTCCTCTTAATGATCCCAGCTTTCTCCAGAGCTATTTTCCCCAGCGTATCACCAAGCAAATAAGTATGATCGAGACTAATGTTTGTAATAACCGACAACTCAGGGGTTATAATATTGGTGGAATCAAGCCTTCCTCCCAGCCCAACCTCTATGATTGCAATATCTATCCTGTTTTTGGAAAAATAATCAAAGGCCATCATCACGGTTAGTTCAAAAAAAGAGGGTTCCAGCCCTTTAGTAGAATTCAGATTAAGGAACCCAGAAACAAATTCAACAATAAACTCTTTTTCAATTTTTTCGCCATTTATCTGAATCCGTTCCCGAAAATCTTTCAGATGGGGCGAGGTGTAAAGTCCTGTTTTATAGCCTGATTCCATCAGGATACTTGCCAGCATATGCGACACAGACCCCTTGCCATTGGTCCCTGCGATATGAACAGATTTAAAATTCTGATGCGGATGATCAAACATAACATCCAGTGCAATTGTATTATCCAGGGTGTCCTTATAAGCTGCCTGCCCTGATCGCTGATAATAAGGAAGATGATCATATAAATAGTTAATTACTTCTTCGTAGGTTTGCATTGTAACGGACTTAATTGACAAAATCGTAAACAAAGATGACAAATTCCTACAGGTAAAAGGCTGTTAGGGCTATTTTTTTTCTAATTTTAGGGTGAAATAAAAGCTGAAAAATAATGACAAAGTCAAAAGTATTCGTAATTGATACCAATGTCATTCTTCATGATCATGAGTGCATCTATCATTTCAACGATAACGATGTAGTGCTTCCTATTACTGTATTGGAAGAACTCGATCGTTTTAAACGGGGAAATGACCAGATCAACTTCCAGGCAAGGCAATTCGTCCGGATACTCGATGAAATTGTGGGAAATGAATTATTTAATGGAGGTATTTCATTGGGTGTCAATAAGGGAAAACTAACGATTGAAACGGGAAAACCATTTTCTGAAAAACTGAAGGAGTCCTTTCGCGAAGATATTCCGGATCATCGTATCCTGGCGATTACCGAATATCTGAGGGAGAAATTTAAGGACCGTAAAGTTATCCTGGTTACAAAAGATGTGAATCTTCGGATGAAGGCAAAATCATTGCATATCGAATCGGAAGATTACAAAAACGATAAAGTGCAGGATATTAACGTATTATACCAGGGAATTCGTGAAAATAAGGCCTATAACGATCAAATGATAGCCCAGTTATACGAAAATAATTACCTGACTGTCGAAGAAGCCGGCATCGAGAAACCTCCTTTTGCCAACGAATTTTTCATCCTTAAAAGTAGCCGGTCAAGTGTATTGGCTCATTATACCCCTTTTCGTCAGCGATTTGAACGGGTAGACAAAAAAATTGCCTACGGGATTAAGCCACGAAATGCGGAGCAAACTTTTTCGATTCACGCTTTACTCGATCCTGAAATTAAACTGGTAAGTCTCACAGGCAAGGCAGGAACCGGAAAGACGTTACTGGCCCTTGCTGCCGCCATTGCCCAACATGGCATTTACGAACAGATTCTTCTTGCCAGACCGATTGTAGCATTAAGCAACAGGGACATCGGTTTCCTGCCAGGTGATGCCGAAGAAAAAGTGTCCCCGTATATGCAACCTCTTTTCGATAATCTGGCGGTCATTAAACGGTGTTTTAGTCCGGTCAGCCAGGAATACCGGCTGATCGAGGAGTTGAAAAAGGATGAGCGTTTGGTAATTAGCCCATTGGCTTTTATCCGGGGACGCAGTCTATCCAATTGTTTTTTCATCATCGACGAGGCGCAAAATCTTACCCCGCATGAAGTTAAAACCATAATTACCAGAGCGGGAGAAGGGACTAAAATGGTCTTTACAGGGGATATTCAGCAAATTGATTCTCCCTATCTCGATATGCAGTCAAACGGACTGGCATATCTGACTGATAGGATGAAAGGTCAGGATATTTTCGCCCACATTAATCTTGTGAAGGGCGAGCGGAGTTACCTTGCCGAATTGGCAAGTGACCTGCTTTGAGGAATGAAAGAATTAAATAATTAAATTTCAATAATATGTTAAAAGTAAACGAGTATTTTGGAGGAAGTGTAAAATCGATTGCGGTCGAAAATGAAGAAGGAGTCGCAACAGTGGGAGTTATGGAGGCAGGTAAATATGAATTTGGAACCTCTACAATAGAGATTATGACGATCACTGGAGGAACCCTTGACGTTCTTCTTCCCGGTGAAAAACTATGGAAAACCTTTTTAAAAGGGGAGAATTTCAGGGTTGAACAACATGTGAAATTCAGTGTAAAAGCGGCTTCTCCGGTAGCCTATCATTGTCAGTATATCTAAAAAATATACAAGTCTTTTTCTCAGCGAAATCTGCAATTTAATTTTCCTTGCAGATTTCGCTGAAATGTTTTTGAGGAAACCTATTCACTTTTCGAGTAACTCTTTGAGGTTTGCTAATCCTTCCTGTAAATCCTTTCCTAATAAACTATCCATATCCCGCAGAAGCAGGAAGAGGTTCATCGGATATTTCATCTCGCCGGCGAAACCCCATGAAACCTTGGTCTGTGTTTCAGAGAGAGCTGTGAAAACAATATCAGCATAATTTGTTGCAGCAAATGGCTTAATAAACCTGAGCTCATAATCGATCCGCTTACCATCGGCTATCTTTTTTATCTCTTGTTCCCCTTTGCCGACATCCTTCATTTTGCTGTCCCAGCCTGATACAAAGCCAACAGTTCCATCAATGCCCCGGTATTCCTTAAGCATCTCCGGATCTTTTTGGGCCCATACACTGAAATGATCCTGGTTCTTCAGAATTTTCACAAACCCGAACACCTGCAGACATGGTTTATTAATGATTATTTCACGTTCAACTCTCAACTTCCTTTTGGTAAAAATGGGTATGATCAATAAAAGGCAAACCAGAATGGCCAACCCCATCAAAACGAATTTCAAGATTTCCATACGATTAAAATTTAGTGGATTATACACTATAAAACGTTTATCTGCTCAGAAAAGTTTAGCCATTTACCTGCCCCTTAAGTTGTAATCACCATTAATTTGTACATTTACAGAATCGAAAAATACAATTTTACGAGATATGAGCGCATTTACTTTGCCGATTTACAGAATGATCCTTCCCAATTTTTTCCGGGGAAAAGTGCTTGTCAAAGAGCCAGAAAGCTCAATCCTGAAAGATTATACCCCGCTTCCCGAATCACCTGATGAAGAGCTCTTTTCTAAATTTAATGATCTGGAGACAAATCTGATAGCTATAACCCCAATTCATTTTTACAATCAGGAGGATAAGGAATTTAAGGCTTTGTTGTCTCAGATTATATTTAGATCCACTCATTATTATGGACTTATGTTCTTTTATTACGATAAAAAGATATTAACTCCCTGTTTAGACGTGGCCTGATCAGTGCAGAAAAACCAGAACTATTTTATTTATCACTAATTTTGCCACAAAAACATGAATTTCGAAAAACTTTGCCTTGAGGTCCGGGATATAGCCAAAAATGCCGGAGCATTTATAGCTGGAGAACGGGAAAAATTTGACCTTGAGGCCATTGAGGTTAAAGGAAAGGCTAATTTTGTATCCTATGTTGACAAACAGGCCGAAGAGCTGATTGTTGATAATCTACGTCAACTATTACCCGGATCAGGGTTTATTGCCGAAGAGGGAACAGCCACAAGTTCCAATGAGAAATACCGCTGGATCATCGACCCACTCGACGGCACCACTAATTTCATCCATAGTCTTCCTCCGTTTGCGGTTAGTATTGCGCTCATGGAAGATGATGAATTAGTCCTCGGTGTAGTGTATGAAATTACTCAGGACGAATGTTTCTATGCCTGGAAAGGAAGCAAAGCTTTTCTGAACGGGAAGGAAATTCAGGTCACAACAGCCGCTAGAACATCAGATTCATTGGTAGCTACCGGTTTCCCTTATTCTGCGATGGATATGCTTAATCCGTTCATTGCATCTATGCGTTATTTCATGATTCATTCACATGGTTTAAGAAGGTTGGGTTCTGCTGCAACAGACCTGGCATATGTGGCAGCCGGTCGGTTTGAAGCATTCTATGAACATGGGCTTAAACCCTGGGACGTTGCTGCCGGAGCATTAATCCTCATGCAGGCTGGTGGAAAGGTTTCTGATTTCAGTGGAACCAACCAATTTTTGTTCAATGGTGAGCTTGTCGCCTCAAATAGTGCATACTTCGAAGAATTTTCCGGAATTGTTAACAAATTCCTTGGTGAGAACGCTGAAAAGAACAAAGAGATTATTTAAACCGATCACCTCATATTTACGTTGATCATTTTCACAATTACGATTACCGGAAATGAAAAAAGCTGGATACTTATTACTTCGGACTCTTACCTGGACCATGCACTTATTTCCACTTCGGGTTCATTACCTGATTTCAGATTTCTTCTTTTTCATCACCTTTAGGATGGTCCGGTATCGTCGAAAGGTTGTGGAAAGAAATCTTGCCAACTCTTTCCCAGAGAAATCTCAAGGTGAAAGAAATCGCATTACCAAAGGATTTTATCATCACTTCTGCGATACTGCAATTGAAACCTTGTATTTTGACCGGATGTCAGTTTCCAGGGCGGAGGGTGTGGTAAAATACCTGAATCCCGAATTGCCGAACAGCTATCTGGACAAGGGCAGGCAAGTCATTGTAATTCTCGGCCATTATAACAACTGGGAATGGTTTTGTAATTGGCCGTTATATACAAAATACCCTTTTTACCCAATTTATAAAAAGCTTAAAAACATTGTATTTGAGAGCTTTTACTTCAATGTAAGAAGTAGGTTTGGAGCAATACCTGTTGAGCGGGCGGATACTTACAGACGCCTTATGAACGATCATCAAAAAGGGATCCCTTCAACCTCTGCCTTCCTGTTTGACCAGACCCCCCGGATTTACGAAATTCAACATTGGGTGAGATTCCTGAATCAGGATACACCCGTGATTCTTGGCGCTGAAAAAGTTGCCCGGAAAATTAATGGAGTAGTACTTTTTGCCCACTCACGGAAAATAAAACGCGGACGGTATGAAGTGAAATATCAATTAGTAACTGATCATGCGGCAGATTGTCCAAAATTTGAAATTACCGAAAAATGCCTTCAATTATTGGAGAATCAAATTATCGATCAACCGGAATTCTGGCTTTGGTCTCACAAAAGATGGAAACATAATCGGGGAAAAATTGCCAGGAATGGCTAAATTTATTAATTTTGAATTGAATAAAGTATCTAATCAATAATGAATAACCGGTTAACCATTAGTATATCCATTAAAATTCCCCTTATGAATCTATCGTCAAATTACATACCCGAATGATTGGATACTACCTCCTGCGGACCTTGTCATGGCTGATCTATAAAATGCCAATACGCCTTCTCTATCTGCTATCCGACCTTTTTTTCATTGTACTCTTTTATCTCATCCGTTACAGACGTGATGTGGTATCCACTAATCTTTCAAACTCCTTTCCTGAGAAATCTGAAACGGAACGTAATCAAATTGCAATAAGATTTTATCACCATCTTTGCGATTGCTTCCTGGAAACCTTTTATTTTGATTGGATTTCAGATAAAAAAGTGCTGGAACGGGTTAAATTTCTCAACCCCGAAATGGCCAATGAAATTATGGATAAGGGGAAAACCGTAATTATTTTAATGGGGCATTACAACAATTGGGAATGCTTTAACAATTGGGGATTACATTCCAAACACAAGTCATATGCCATCTACAAAAAACTCCGCAACAATGCATTCGAAAAATTTTACATTCATCTGCGAAGCCGGTTTGGATCTATTCCTCTTGAAAGAGCACTTACATTCAGACAATTATCTGATGATCACAGGAATAAAGCTGCTGGCCTGGCCCTTTTCCTGATCGATCAATCTCCCCGGGTGCACGATATTCAGTATTGGACTACCTTTTTAAATCAGGAAACAGCTGTTTTGATCGGTCCTGAAAAAATTGCGGTCAAATTAAATACGGCAGTTTTGTTTGGGAAGACAAAAAAAATAAAACGGGGATTTTACGAGGTTGAATTTGAATTGATTACAGATAATGCGCAAGCATGTCCAAAATTTGAAATCACCGAAAGAAGCACACGTCTAATGGAACAGCTAATCGTAGAAAACCCTGAATACTGGTTATGGTCACATCGGAAATGGAAGCATAAACGATCAGAAATAGCCCGGGAATTAAGTAATTGTCAATGAATAATGTTCAATTTTCAATGTATTACGAATTGATTATCTGGGATATAGAAAGATATAATTACGACATTAAATCATTCCACTTATTTAAATAGTAACTCTGGATTAATAAAATTCAACTTTTTAAAAGCATTTTTCGTCATAATTGGTCAAATCTGAATATTTATGAAGCTTTCAATCGTAATCCTTAATTGGAACGGCAGCCACCACCTGAAACGGTTTTTACCAGCTCTAATCAGGTTTTCCTCTTACGATTGGACCGAAATAATTGTGGCAGACAACCACTCAGACGATGATAGTTGCAGCTGTATCGAAAATAATTTTCCTGAAATTAAATTATTAAAGCTCAGCCGAAACTACGGTTTTGCTGAAGGATATAATCAGGCATTGAAGAATAATTTTTCAGAATATATCCTGCTTCTAAATTCAGATGTCGAAGTAACCCAAAACTGGTTGGAACCTCTGATTAAAATAATGGATAGCGATCCACTAATTGGCTCCTGTCAACCCAAGATCTTATCGCTTAATCAACCGGATAAGTTTGAATATGCGGGTGCCTCAGGAGGATTTATCGACAAATTAGGCTACCCTTTTTGTAGAGGAAGAATTATTAATGTTCAGGAAAACGACCGGGAGCAATATAATATGCCCACATCTGTTTTCTGGACCAGCGGAGCTGCAATGATGGTCAGAGGAAAGGTTTGGCACGAATACGGGGGGTTTGATTCCGATTTCTGGGCCCACATGGAAGAGATAGATCTCTGTTGGAGAATGAAGAACCAGGGATACAAGGTTGTCATCAATCCGGAATCCAAAGTTTTTCACCTGGGTGGAGGCACCCTTGCATACGGATCACCACAGAAGATTTACCTTAATTTCAGAAATAACCTGTTCCTGCTTTATAAAAATTTACCCAAAGGAGAGCTTTACAAAACACTTTTTTTTCGGATGATCCTCGATGGGGTTGCGGCGTTTCAATTTCTGATAACTGGGCAATTCAAATCCTTTGTCAGTGTTCTTCGCGCACACTGGGATTTTTACAAAAGCCTGAAAAAACTCAAAAGCAAAAGAGAGGAATTACTTGTAAAAACCTTAAGAACCACTCATCCCGAAATTTATCAAAGGAGCATAATCTTTGATTTCTTTATTGCTAAAAAGAAGAAGTTTTCGTCATTGAGTTTTCCGACATATGATATACATGGACAACCTTTTAAAGTAAAGTAATGTTTAATTCATAACTCATAACTTATAAATCATAATTCCGCCCATAATTTATAACTATTTCATTTACAATTTAGCTATGCGAATTACGAAAGCCGGTACCACTGCACTCTTTATCGATTTCCAGGAAAAACTCTTTCCGGCTATGAATGCAAAAGAGACATTATTGAAAAACAGCACATTACTTCTGGAAGGGTTAACCCATTTGGGCATTCCAATCTCCTTTACACAGCAATACACCAGGGGATTGGGCGAAACCCTGGAATCGCTGAGCTCACGTGTTCCTGAGTTTTCACCCATAGAAAAAACAGATTTCAGCTGTTTTGGAGCCCAGGAATATATGAATTTTCTGGAGCTCCACAAATCCAAAACCATTATTATCTGCGGAATCGAGGCACATGTTTGTGTAATGCAGACAGCCGTTGACCTGAAGGGGGCAGGCTATTTTCCTGTGGTGATATCTGATTGTATATCTTCCCGGACAGAAATCAACAAATTGGGTGCTTTAGAACGATTCCGCTTTGAAAACATTATGACTTCAACCTGGGAATCGATACTTTTTGAACTGATCCAATCCTCCGGGGCCGGAGAGTTCAAAGCTGTTTCAAAACTGGTAAAATAAAAAAAGCTAAATGCCATTTTCATAATTAGATTCACTAATTTAGTTCCCGCTACCTATAACTAATTTCTGTCTCCTGTCGTTTAACCCGGCTGGTCCGTCACAACCACTGGAATGGCAATTCTGAACACGCAATTTTTGACATTAGGATAATTCATGGAGATATAAGCGACGAATTAAACTCCAATTACGAAAAACGGTTTCGGGAAGGTCACTATGTTTGTTTTTTATTCTTCAAATTAGCATCAATCCTGTCAAGCTATTTTAGGGAAGGTCAAGGTCTGCGAGTTTCTAAAATTCAAATCGCTAACCGGACTGGTTTGTTATAAAGTACGTTATCCGGCGAACGTATTCTGGGCAGTAATTCTACGGTATGCATAACCCCTGCTTTGCAGAAAGGACACTCAAACCGGTTGAATCCGGTAAGTCGGACAATCCGTTGCTGAGTATTTTCTCCCGCCTTCGTTTCCGGCTTTTTAGGCTGCAACGGTTTAAGCACATCTTTCTGTTTGCTGCTCAACAGGCCATAATACCTGATCTTTACAAACCGGTATGGCAATATGTGCAGGCAAAACCGGCGGAGGAACTCAACCCCGGATAACTTTGTGAGCTTTTTTTTGCTATTGTCTTTGTAGTCTTTATAAAAGAAAGATACCCCCGAACCATCGATGTTTTCTATCCGGTGATTGCTGATCGCTACCCGATGGGTGTACAACCCCAGATATTTTACAATTTGCCGGGCATTGCCCAAAGGAGGCTCACAATACACCACCCAGGGTTTCTTCCACAGTTCATCAAGCAACGATTGATAGTGCGTCAATTGGTTGTCTTGTTTGACGGGCAACATGCAAATAGATCATCGTTGTGTTAATATGGGCATGACCCAACAACTCCTTGATGGTGACGATATTTACTCCGTCTTCGAGTAAATGGGTAGCATAACTATGTCGCAGGGAGTGGAGGGAAACGTCTTTTCTAATGTCTGTTTTTTTCAGGTTTTCGCGCAGGATCCAGCTCAGCACTTTCACACTGTAACGTCCGTCCGGCTCTTTGCCATTAAACAACCAGATATGCGGGTGTTGAGCTGAGATGTATTTTCTAAGTCCTATGGCAATGTAATCGGACAGCGGAACAATCCGGTCTTTCTTGTATTTGCTCTGTCGGATGTGGATCGTTTTGCGCTCAAAATCGATGTCCGATTGTTTCAGGTTGATGGCCTCCTGCGAACGCAATCCGGCAGAATAAATAAGAGTGAGGACGATACGGTGCTTCAAAAGAGTTGGCACCTTAAACAATTGACGAAGCTCACTGCGGTTGAAAATAACCGGAAGTTTGGCCTCTTTTTTCATGGATGGCAATCCGATGGCCCGCTTATTCTGACCAATATGGCGGAAATAGTAACGTAAGCCATATACAGCATGTTTAAAACTGCTGCGTGATGGAGATTTGGGCATTTGAGCCAGGCCAGTCAGGTATTCGTTGATCTCGACTTCCGAAATATCTTCCGGAAGTCGTTTAAACTCCAGGCACACTAAAGCTATACGGCGCAAGTAATTATCAAGCGTACTCTGGCTCCTGCCACCCAGAATAGTTTGCTGTTTCAGCTTCTGACACATCGGACCGAAACCATCAATGGTTTGCAGGGCTCGTTCCATAATCGTAAATTCGCTCTTCTTTCTAATGGTACTGAACTTTAAAAATTAAGAAATTAGTTTTTAGGGAGTTTGTCCTCCCGTTCAGTACCATTTTATCTATATTTGCTCAGAAAAGCTATCCGCTTTTTAGCGGATTTAGTGCAATACGTGTTCAAATGATATTGAAATTTAAGTAGTCAAAATTTAAAGTTTGATGAAAGTGAAGTGTTTTTAAATCCTCCACTTCGCCGATTGATATAACAATAGGAGTATACTTTTTTATAATTTAACCGGGGATATAAAGAATTAATCTATATCATTTTTCGAGCATGGGAAATAGATTCTTGCCAAGAACTTTTTATGAGGTATTACTGTTATTTTCATTTCTTTTTGTTTCGTGTAAAAAAAATGAACCTGGAACAAATCAAATAATTAATTCAACTATTTCAAGTCCTGGAACAACTATTTGGCTCGGGTTTGGCTATAATCAGTATCCTATTGACCGCAACAGTGCAGGAGTTGACATGGATATCTGGGACAATTCTCACTGGGACTTAATGACTGAGCGGGTAGACTATTTAAAGGCATCTCTGGTACGGATCAATTTATACAGGTTTTGGTTTAATCCTTCAGGGATAGTCGGTGATTATGATTGGAGCTCACCAAGAATGATTTCACTTTATAAGGTTCTCGATTACTATAAATCCAAAAATATTCCGGTAATGACCGGACTTTGGCAATCCACCCTAGACGGTATCGATAATTCTCCCTTTTACACTAGTGTTGGGGATAACAGTTTTCAAAAACTACAAGTTGATATGTTCCAGCAATTATTTTCCATTAAGGGATATACCAATATTAAGTGGTACACACCCACAAACGAACCGAAAGGAACGGGCATGGATTTC